>Ga0214543_1002059_pt1 | contig 39506 bp, 20 predicted proteins | sample CNSS2metaG_FD_160094 | JGI IMG/M metagenome (GOLD analysis project Ga0214543, IMG submission 160094) | Root nodule microbial communities from cowpea collected in UCLA plant growth center, Los Angeles, California, USA - CNSS2 | ecosystem: Host-associated > Plants > Roots > Nodule | place: USA...
TTCTCCTTTGGCTATATACAAAATATTATTATGAAAAAAAAAAAATTCACCGTTCATCATGTACATTGTATGAGGGGTTAGAAATTGAAATTCGTATAGGGTTGAATGCTTGTAACATATCAAAGGTGTTTAAGATTAACATTTAAATTATTTGTATCATTTGATTCATTCCGGCTCAAATACTCAATTAGAATGTCATTTAACAAGGTCAAACAAATTAATGACTTTGGGTTAAATTGACTATATTTATTCATTTTTAAAAATTGGGACAAAAATGTATTAAAATTTGGGACAATGACAAATTCCAATTTCACGACAAAGTTTAGAGATTAACCCTTATTATACATTTTAGTAGAAGAAAAATTATTAACTTTTTATAAGACATTTTACAATTTCTATATAAATACCTGGGTTATGGATATGATGACCCTACAAAAACAAAGCATGTGTAGAAGGGTGGGGATCCAAATTCCATGTTCATGCCTTATGATTGTGACACCATTGGATCAGTCTTTATGTTGAAGTTGAAACCTCTTGTGTCTAAATCCTACAACCAAGTGAGTTGCAACTATTTGTAGCACCTAAAAACCTAAATGTCTGGGTGTTTTGCATGATAATAATGGATGGTGGCAAGTAATTAAGGAAGGTTGACAAAGGTCAGCTTGGATGATATGATTGTAGCCTTATTCAAATTCCACACATCTGGCAAAGGTGTTTGCAGTAAATATGAGAACACGGAAGGTAAGAAATGGACCACAACTTCAATTCTTGGAGCCCCTAAACATTTATTTGTTGTAAAATTTGATCTAAGAATTATTTGTGTTGCATTCTTACACACGTTAAGACTTAGTTAAAATATATAACATTGTTAGACGTAAATTTTACCCATGATTCATGCATCAATCCTAATTCACTTTTAAAGCAACTTTCTTTCTATTGATGCATCGAATGAATGAGTTGATAAGATGTGGTACAAAGTGGGTTTGACCCAATACATAATGAAACAAGATTTCAATTAAAATAAGACTCTTCAACAAGTCTTTAAAACTATTCTAAATTGCAAATTGATCTCCAAAGTATTTATATTAATTGTGGATTGGTTGCTAATTAATTTTCATCATTTGCTATTAATTACAAGGTTAAGACCCAACCCACTTGGGTCACCAAGCTTGACTTGGGCTTGGTTTGACCTAACCTGAATTTGTATGACTTGGTTCAACTCGATTAAACTTTTTTGACTTGGGTCCAACCTAACCTATACCTAACATGATCAACTTGACCTCAACATGACTTGACTTGAGTAGACCTGACTTGAACTTGACTCGTTCTGACTCATCTTGATCATAAGCTCGACCTAGTCTAACTTACACCTAACATGACTCAATTTAACCTCGACATGACTTGACTTCAGTTCGGCCTGACTTGACCAAGCTTGACTTGGTCCGATTCATAAGCTTGACCCAACCTAATATGGGCTCATCTAACCTAATCCAAATTAACCTAGGCTCAACCTAATTCAATCCCATATTGACCTAGCCCATTTCAACTTGATTTTCTGATTTTACCTTGTCCCAACCCAACTTGTTTAGGCAAGCTTGACCTAGTCTAATTTGGACTCGACCCAACTTAACTTTCCTAATTTTGAAGATCACTTTCCTTATTATCGCATTTGCTTATTAAAGAAAGAATTAATATTAATATTAGGGCTGACAAATCGAGACGTGTTGACCCACATGCTTGCAAAAAAAAACACGGGGCGGGCTGGGATGTTGAACCCGTTGGCCCGTACAAACCTGCAACCCATGCAGGCTAAAGGCAGGGCGGGGCGAATTGGCCTGCTGGCTCATTCACAAAATTAAATATTTTTATTTTTTTTAATTCTCACATCATTCATCATGTTATTTTTGTAAGTTCCTTTTTTTTTAATTATTGTTGTTGTTGTTATTATTATTATTATTATTATTATTATTATTATTATTATTATTATTATTATTATGTATAATCATTGTATATAAGATAATGATTTTAGTTCTTGAATATGGAATATCCTTTTATGCATTTTTAGGTTAACAAATTTGTATATGTCTTGTAAGTTGACATGTTACTATTGTACTTTAGTTATAATCTTCGTTGCTATTATTTCTTGTCTCTGATTAGTTAGACAAATTAAAATTATTTTGATAGAAAATGAATATAAATTATTATGAAAAATAAAAAAAGTTTTTATTTTGTTCATCACAAAAAAAAAAAAAATTGCTAATCACAAATGTAGGTCCACGAGCTAGGAAAGTAAACCTGATTTTGAATTGCAGGGCGGGCTGTTTGCGGGCCAAAACATGATGCGGGCCAAAACGAACTGAGCTGGCCTGCTTTGTCATCCTAATTAATATGTCCTTAATTTTGAAATATCAAATTAAAAAAATCAAATTAATTCGATTCTTAAATTTTTAACACTTTGAAATGGTTTCATTCATTGATCTACAAATGGAAAAAATACCTCGAAATATTAAAGACTCGTTATTAGATTTTAATACCTAAGTAAGAGAGATGTACCAAAAATTGATGATTTACTCAAATTTGATTATTCTTTCTCGGAAATGAAAACTTAATTTTGTATTATATATAGATTGATGAATGTTTGAGGCCTATAATGTCTCATTAAAGAAATCAATTTGTTTGTCGCGCCCTCTCACATGAAGACATGGTAAGTACCTGCAGGTGTGGATTTTCTACTCTGCATAGTTTACAACGCAATTGGACAAACTCAAATCATCAAAAGTTGGAGTGTGATATCCTCAAGACCAATGTGCTCGGAACTCCAAAGTCATTAAATTAAACAAAATTGATGAATACAAACAATTCGTGTTTGTAAATAGATAGAAAACACAAAACTTCAGAAGATTCTGAGCATCTTGAAGAGTATTTTAACCTGTTGTTCGTCCACTCAAATGGTTTAAAAGGAAAAAAAAAAATTAAACTACAAAATGTTAAGAAGTAGACTTTAAACCTAACTTAACTTCACAAAACTAACTTGTAAGGTGAGGTTTACACTTATTTATATACTATGAAATTCTCTTATTTTTAGTCCACGTGGATCTCCGACCCAAAACCTGTCTAACACTGTTCTTTTCCTAACACATCTTTGCTTGAAATGTGTTGAGAATACATGTTTATATGTCTGTAATTTAAATTAGTCTTTTAGGAAAGAAGTTACATCAATCTCCCCACATCTCTAAGGCATAGTTCAAAGATGTACATTTTTGTGTCAACATTTGTAACCATTAGAAAATTGAAAGTTTTGCCTTGAAGGATACGCGGATTTGGCCCTGTAAACAATCACGTGTCAACTCAACAGAGGAAAAACATGTTTGGAGATTACGTGCATGGATTTCATCAAACAATCTCCATGCATATCGCAGAATATCCAAAGGGAACCAAGGAATCCGAATCCCTTGCCAAGGAACAAAGAATGGTGAAAGAAGGCACTAAGATGAAAGACACAAGATAATAACAAAGCTATACTTTTTTATATTATGTTGGAAGCCAACTTAAGATAGTAACCAATTGCAACTTAGCCATTAAGGAGGAGGGCTTTTCAAGCTTCAACATAAACATTGTGTGTTCTCATATATCAATGCATTTTCCTTGAACCAGACGATATATGAGACGCGATGTTACCAATGATGTTATTCCAGCTTTAAGAAAGCAATGTCTGAATTGTCAAAATCCAAGAAGACAAGTGAACTTGTTTCATGAATATGGCATATAAAACTGTCATGTTTCTAGCCTCTTCTCCTGCTCCCGTTTTACCATCAGACACCAACCTTTGTTAAGAGCCATGGCCACCAACAAAGGTGTCCTCTCAACACTTGACAAAGCCAAGACACAAAGATATCACTACAAGGCAATTGGGATAGCAGGGATGGGGTTCTTCACTGATGCATATGATCTCTTTTGCATCACTGCAGTTATCAAGCTCATAGGTCGCTTGTACTACTATGACCCCATGAGTCAGAGTCCAGGGAAGCTTCCAAAGAATGTAAGCAATGCAATAACAGGAGTTGCATTGTGTGGCTCTCTTTTGGGGCAGCTCTTCTTTGGCTGGCTGGGTGACAAACTCGGCCGAAAAAAGGTTTATGGCATAACCCTTGCCACCATGGTGGGGTGTGCCTTGGCATCAGGACTTTCTTTTGGCTCCACAGCCAAAAGTGTGGTGGCTACTCTTTGCTTCTTCAGGTTCTGGCTAGGATTTGGCATAGGAGGAGACTATCCTCTCTCAGCTGTTATAATGTCTGAATGTGCCAATACGAAGACTAGGGGAGCTTTTGTTGCTGCTGTTTTTGCTATGCAAGGGGTGGGAATATTGTTTGCTGGAGGTGTAGCCATGTTGGTCTCCAAATTGTTCCTATGGGCTTATCCAGCCTGCGTTTATGCAGTTAATCCAGTGCAATGTACTCAGCCACAAGGAGACTTTGTTTGGAGAATAGTGCTAATGTTTGGTGCATTTCCTGCTGCATTCACTTATTACTGGAGAATGAAAATGCCAGAAACTGCAAGATACACTTTCTTAGTGGAAGGAAATCACAAGAAGGCTGTTGAAGATATGGCCAAAGTTCTTGAAAATGATGTACCTTTAGAAGAATCAAATATCAGGGTTGCTGCCACTGCCACACCTAGTCTCTCTTATGGATTCATCTCTTCAGAGTTTCTTGAGAAACACGGCCTTCACCTTCTAGGAACAACCAGCACCTGGTTCTTCTTGGATATTGCCTTCTACAGTCTTCAGCTAACACAACAAGATATTTACCCTGCGACTGGGTTTTTACCCAATGCTTCCCAAATGAATGGCATAGAGGAGGTGTTTCAACTCTCCAAAGCAATGTCTGCAGTGGCACTGTTTGCCACTGTCCCTGGATACTGGTGCACAGTGTACTTCATTGACAAGATTGGAAGGTTCAAAATCCAACTTGGCGGATTTTTTGCTATGTCTGTTTGCATGCTGTTTTTGGGACTCAATTATACAAAATATAGGGAAGATGAACGCAACCCAGATGAAAATTATGATGATAGTGCTGGCAAAAACACCCTCTTTGTCATTCTTTTTGAAGTCACCCTTTTCTTTTCAAACTTTGGACCCAATAGCACAACATTTATAGTGGCGGCAGAGCTATTCCCTGCCAGATTCCGTTCAACATGCCATGGGATATCAGCAGCAGCTGGTAAAGCAGGAGCTATCATTGGTGCTTTTGTTGTGCAAAGCTATATAAATAGTACACAAGACAAATCAGAAGCTATGAAGACCGCGCTTATGACACTTTCAGTGGTGAATATGCTAGGATTCCTCTGCACTTTCTTAGTGCCAGAAACACGAGGTCGGTCACTTGAAGAAATCTCTGGAGAAGATAAAGAACTCACTGGCAATATTGCTCAAGACAATGCAAACGAGAAAACAACTGATACAGAAAAGGAAACCAAAAACTCTAACGCTGATATAAGTCCAGCAAACTCAATGGTTTAGCTAATCTTAATACCCCAACTAGAAGCTTCAATAATAAGAAGGTGCAAAAAGGATAATGTTTGTTTCAGTTTCACGTTTCTGTGTTCTGCTTGTCTTTTAGTTTCCCCTTTATATTGTTGTCTAAGAGATTAAAGAATAGTAATGTTTGCGTGGTGTGGTTGCTAGAATAAGAGCTTCTTCGTTAACTGTGCGAATGTGTTTGCACCAGTAGAAGAACCAAAATGAATACTTATACTGTAATCTCTGCACCTAGTGCTTCTGTTTTTACCATATTAAGGTGTTGGACATTCAGTTAAAGTCTCAACTTTAAAAAACATATTTTGACGGATCCACAGTTGAACATGTTTCAGAACTTTAGATGAATAGATTAAATTCGTTTCTGCATAGGAAAAGAAGTGTTGAACTGGTTATATTTGACTAAAATTTCTGTAAATGATTTTAAATATAATGTTCATTATCAGTTTAAATGATTCATAAGAATGTTCAATGTATGCACATGTGGCTGTATTCTATATTTTAAAAATTATAGGTGTGGAGTATCAGAGAGATATATTTTTCTAAGCCATCACAGATTACATGAATTGGCTGCTCTGATTGGACCTTTATTGTAGAAATCATGCATTTCTATCATTACTGAACTGGAGCACCAGTATATGAGAACTTCTTGAAGGTACTGTGATCCTTTTTGGGAGTAGAAGCTGGAGAATCCAGCAAAGGCATACTAGTCCACCTCTCCTCAAAGTTAGCAACACAGTGCTTCCCAGCAACATCTGGCACAAAGCTTGGCCTGACTTCACGGGCTTCCAGTTTCTTCCAGTTCACAGACTTAAACCATTTGTGGCTTTTAATCTCCTCACTGCTTCTTGATCCACTGCCAAGGCGTTTGCTGACATCTTTCTGCAACAGCTGTAGAAGAAAACTTCCATTTTGTGAAGCCAATGTGTAAAAAAAGAATACTTCACTATCATACAAGTAATGGATTTTTCAGAATCATATATACATACAGCAACAACAAAAGCCTTTTCCCTCAAGAGTGATTGTTTTTCATAACCATATTATTAAAAGGAGGGAAAAAAACTAATGATTAGATGTAGGAGAAAATATGTACCCCTTTTAACAGTGAATGTGCCTCATTTGACAAAAATGCTGGGAGCTTTATTTTGTCTTTAATTATCTTCTGCTGGATCTTATGTCTATTTCCGCCGCAGAAAGGAGGCTGCAATTAGAGTACACAGTAATATAAAGTTTAGAGAAATTATAAAAGTTGCAATAACTCACTCAAACATCAGCAAACTTATGTATCAGCTTTACATAAATACATCCAAGTGACTTGTAAATCTCCAGAAATATGTCACAAACCAACACCTAATCGCATGATCTAGATAACTTTCTCAATCTCTTGAGCAAAATGATAATTATTGGCAGTTACTTAGAAACAGGATTTTCAAATACAATCATGTTTAAACAATCAAAGTTGACGCAGCACCATAATTTAAGGAAATGTAAGATATAATTTTCTGAGAGTTACAGGTCATTGACTGGCTAATAGAAATCATTCACCATAATCTTAGCAGAATTCAGTTGGAGATTGATATCATTAGCCACCATTCTAGGGTTAATTCCCATAGTAATACTTTTTTTTCATAATTGTGATCTATTGGACATAGATCCAATTTTTCATTTTTTTTTTATCCTTTTGAATTTTTTTTTACCATTCTCGGTGATATCAACATGGCACTGTGCCGGGATATCTTATCCATCTCTCCGGGAAAATAGATATTCCAGGAAAATATTTTTAATTAAATCTTTTCTTTTCTTCTCCAATCGAACCAATTCGCTTACTTGACTTCTTATATTGACAGCGATTGGTGTATTTACTTCAATAATACTATTATTCCGTATCATTATGGAAGAAAATTCTGATTAACTTATGTTTCTTGCTCCAGAAGCAAAATAAATTTCTGCAGATCAGACATACAAACTTATTTTTGCAATTCATTAGAAACCAGAGTAAAATTATGTAATCCAAGTATAATGAACAATGAATAACTTTCAGTTATTTTCATGAAAGTAGAAAACAGTCAATTGCATTTCAGATAATCAAGTTTATCTATCAAGTTCCATGAAATTGGAGCTCCATCTTCAGTAGTAAATGCTTGAGAGAGATATTTCGAGTTGGAAAAATAATAGAAAAATATACAAGACAAAAAAAATACTAAGATTCTAACCTTTCCGGTAAGCATTTCATATAGTAAAATTCCCACACTCCACCAATCAGCTGCCTTATCATGACCTTTTCCCATTACAATTTCAGGGGCCATGTACTCTACAGTTCCACACATAGAATTTGATCTTTCAGTGCCATTGAATTGCTTAGCCAGGCCAAAATCTGTTAACACAGCCTGATATCAAGCACATATAGAAGTTAGAAACAAATCACGAATCCCTTCAGAATAGATACGCAGGCATGTGGCATGCCTAATGCAGAGAGACAGAATCAGAGACATAAGTTTATGTTATCTTACATGACCATCTGCATCGAGAAGAATGTTTTCAGGCTTAAGATCCCTGTGCATTACATCATTTGCATGAAGATAAGAAACGGCACAAATAATCTCTGCGGCATAGAAGCGTGCCAAATCTTCCCTGACAAAAGTTGTGTGAGTGAGACAGATATGTATAAGCATTTCATAATATAGTCATACCATGCAACTTACAAATTACAATACCTGAATAGGCCTTGGTGATAGAGCTGAAAGAAAAGGTGGCCACCATTGACAAAATCAAGCACAAGATACAGCCTATATTTTGTCTGTAAGTCCAACAAACAAAGGTTGTCGTTATGCAAATATGACAGCACTGTCCATTTTCCTAACCTGAGACTGAAACATATGATATGATCAAAAGTATTACTTGGAAAGCGTATCTGAGCCGCACAACAAACGGGTTGTCCACCTTTGTAAGTATATCCCTTTCAGATTTTACATATTCAGCATGGTTTCTCTCTATGATCTTATCCTTGCGCATGACCTTCATAGCATATATTTCAGAAGTACCTGTCCTCTTCACCTGGTACACCTTTCCAAAAGCACCTTGCCCAACAACCTTCAGAAGTCCAAAATCCTCAACTCCAATAGTCTGATTGTTCAGACAGTAACCATTGAAATGTAAATTATGTCTCTCTACTGCTGCATTGTTAACAGAATGTTCAAGTTCTTTCTGTGTTTCTGTTAAAACCTCCACAAGGTCCAATGCATCTTCTGTCTCATGTAAGGTGAGCTTGCTAAGCTGCAAGGACTGACCAATACAAGTTGTGGGAGCAAATAAAGATTGAGAGCGGATGTTAATGCAATCAGGATCATTGCAAACCTTTCCACCAGAAGGAGATGGACCAAACACATCAGAGAATTCAAATTCCTCAGAATTCGAAGAAGGCAAAAGATCAGGTGGTCCATTTGGTAGAACCAGTTGGTTGAGGAAAGACTTTGGTGAACTGTTTTCGTTTAAGACAGAGAACTGGGAAGAAACCATGGCTCTTTGATGAAACAAGGAGAGTGCAGAAAATGGGACCAAGAAGCTTCAGAACTGTAGGTGTGATTTGCCCAAAGATTCCACCCCAAATGGAGGAAAACGAAAACCCAATAATGAGCTTTATCAATTGGGAATGAACATATACTTCAGGAGCTCCCAGAAAACTTGGTAGCAAGAAGCAAACCAAAATCCGGAAAAGGAAATTGTTGTTGCTTCCCGCTCTACAGGAAACGGTGAATGTATCAACACTTGTCAAATTCATGAAGAACGGGTTGCCAATTCTGTAATTCAGGACAATAAAACAGTTAACTCAAGTTTCTTGCATTAAAGAATGCAACAAACGTTTAAACTCAGAAAAACGAAATGAATGAAATTGCAGCAGGGAAAGTGGGAGGAGGAGGAACCCAATGAATATCGTCGCTTGGCAGTTTCAAATTAGGCTCCAAACAAACGAAATTGGGAGTTCATGGGATCAAACATCAAACATGCATTCACAGATCACAACAAACACTGATAGAAAACCACAATTCAGAGAAGTTCAAATGATGAGATAACATAAACTCCAAAAAGGCATTATTGTTTCAGTCATAATCAACTCCCAAATGATCAAGAAATCGAAAAAGGGTATAAAGAACAAGAACAAAAGTACAATTTTACAAGACATTCCAGAGGGAAACTTGATCATCATCCATAAAACACAAGGTAGGAAAGATTTGTTTTTATCACAAAAGCAAATATGATTAACAAAACCCAAATACACTAACACAGAACAAATTCTGGACAGAGTTTGAAAGCTAACTTAACTTACATTGAGGAGAATGCAGGTCAGAGCCGTTAACAAACGAAACTATAAAGGTTTTTCTTTTTCTACCTTCTTTTCATAATATTTTTTTTTTTAAATGTTAAATTAGTTTTGGCGGCGGTTATTCTTTTTCACGGCTTCGGTGTCGTGTACAACAGATCAACATAAGTTGACTTTGAGGAGAAGAGGACAACGTTAAAGTATCAAAACATGTATAAATAGTGTTTTAAAAAATAATTTTTAGTAGAAAAAAAACACGTTTAAAATAAGATTTTACCTTTTTCTTTTAACAACATCGAAATAGTGTTTTATAAAAATTCTTTTAAGGATTATTTGAGTTATGATTGAAAATTTTCCACAAAACATGTTTCATTATTTTTCTAATTATTGCAACTACTACCACTAACTTTTATATTAACATTAATATATATAAAATTTGAAAAAAAATTATAATTGAAACTTCTATCTGTGGCTTTGCGTTTGGGATCTGATTAAATGAACCTCAAGCAAAGCAACAGAATACATTACCGCGTGGATGTACTTGTACGCAATTCTTTATCATGTCTTTTCTTTTCTTTGCGTATGCAAATCAAATTCCATGTTTTTGTTCTTCAAAATTTCATATCTAAATTCATTATATTATTTAATCCAAAAATCATGTGTGAGAACTTCTTTTTTGTTGCATCATTGACGCGTGTGTTGATCTAATCTTGTTCAATAATGCAATAAATTTTGACATGAACAAAACTAATATAGCATGTGAACATGTCCTACTCCTTTTGTTTGATTCTTTTTAAGTAGTTTTCAAACACAAGTTTTGCTGAACTTTTTTTTTCCTCTTTATTTGCTTATAAATGAATATTTTTCATTTTTCTTATCTTTAATAAGCAAACAATAATTTTCAGTAAGGTGATTTTGATCCCTAAAATATAAACTAAATATCGATTTAGCTTTTATATAACCAAAACTCTTATTTGGTCCTTTAATGTTACAAAAGTGTGGCGATTAAATTGTGATATATATATATATATATATATATATATATATATATATATATATATATATATAATATCAATTTGAAACTAATTTTTTAAAGACTCACTTTGTAACATCCCATTTAATAGTCTAAACCATCAAACAAAACATTACATATCTGATAGTTCAAAACATAGAACCCAAAATATAAACAGTATGTTACAGTCATCTCACATAAACTAGATAAACTGTTATACAATTTATATACACAACTTGCACTAAAGTTTTCAAAAGAGAAAACACAAGTCTAAACCAAAAATACTAAAATTTCCAAAGAAACTCTACTATGTAGCATTTCCTGCTCTTCCCTGCACGGGACTAATAGCAAGATCTTCAACTGCTCACACCAATCAGGTGATCATGGCAAGAAATAACAGACACCAAAAACAAAAAAGACAAAATAAGGGTAAGCTAATGATTTAAAAAGAGAACTTAAATCAATTCTATAGTTAATAACATACAACAAGCACAAATAATCAATTACTTTCACACAATTTAATAATCTAAGACCCAATTAATCCGAATTCATGCATTGAAGTTGGATCCAGACAGTTGTGCACTTGTAGTGGCATCTCATGTTCTGTAGAGCGACAAATACAGAGTAAAACTCTACCACATACAAGGTTAGTTCGTTAACACCTATGGTCAAGGGAAAAACCCTAGGCTAGAACCTCCTCTCACCACATACCTCATTCCTCTCTACTTGAGAATTTGAATGGTTGTTAGAGCGTCAAGATAACTGCCAAGACAATCCCTACCTCAATGCATACACTACCACAATCATTGCTAATCCTCCTTGGGTTAGCATCAACCAATCTCAACTCAGTATCATATAAAAAATCTCATATCATATACTCATCATTCATAATAATTAAAAAGCTTCTATAACTACAAAAATATCATTCAAATCACTCAAGCATGCAAGTTTCAATTTCGTACTTACTCGCCCAGCTAGAATCATTCGCCTAGCTAGTAGCACTAACCCAGCCACTAGTACAAGTATGGAATTTCCTACTTGGAAATTCGCCCAGCGAGTATTACTCGCCCATCCATTGGCCTATGCTCGCCCAGCTAGTAGCATTCGCCCAACCACTGGTCCAGGTCTGGAATTTCCTAACTTGGAAATTCTCCCAGCGAGTATTACTCGCCCAACGAGTCTGCGAATTTGCATAATTCTACAGATCAGTGTTCTGCATAATTATACAGATCAACTTATTCATCCAGCGAGGAGGCTCGCCCAGCGAGTAAGCAAATCTGTACAATTATGCAAAAGTTGATTTAAGCAAAATTATACCTATTCAACCAATCCATACAACCCCAAAACCTCTACAAAGACCATTTGAGTATCACACATTAATTCTATCAAAATATTCACACAAATTGAATCCAATTGCACCTATAGCATACAATTATTCTCAAACAACAGATAAAACATAAGTATTTATCATTTTCAAACATCACAACTCAGTCCACATATCAAACACATCAGTCAATTACAAAATAATCATATAATAACATTACTAATAGGTTTGTGAGACATGATAGATATTAGCTTCCCTTACCTGAGATACTATACAGACAATTCATAAAGAGTTCAAATACACCTCACAACCCGACAGAGTCCCCAATTCTCCCTAAGAACAACAAGAACATGATCAGAGTGCATCAATGGAACCATTGACTAGTGGAAACATAAGGAGAACTCAGAAGGCACATGCGGTCTAGAATCATCCACATGCAAGAAGATTTAGACAAAATCAGAGAAAAGAGCAGAAAATCAACTTACTCTGTTTGAGAAATTGATCGGACAAAGACGTAGGGCGTGTCGCAGGAATCCCCCTAGCGGTCTCTAATCGTTGTATAGATGATTACAAGAGTAAAAAACTTAGAGAGAAGGCAGCGAGAATTTTAGAAACAATTCTTAAAGAGATAAAGTGTTTATAAATAATGAAACTCGTTTATTAGATTTCTATTTATATTTAAGATTTTTAATAATAAAACAATCAAGTTCCATTATTTTAAACACTTACTCATTCTAAACTACTATTTTCTATGTTATCACACACTTGCCATTAAGTTATAAAGTTCAGAAATCAATTTTTATTTTTTATAAATATATTTAAGTTTAAATTAATTATTTTCTCTCTCAAATACTATTTTTCCCCATTTACACATTCATGAATCAAATAGTTACTAATAATAATGATTGCATATTGCTCTTCAAGTCATAAACTTTCGAAGATAGCAAGCAACTTTGTTCTCCAAAAGCTTGTCAAGTCAAAACTTTAAAACCTGAGATTGATGATGACAAAGCGATCCTTTTTAGGGCTACATATGGCATATTCCAAAACATTTATACTTTTTTTTAACTATAAAATAAGAATTAATGTTCATCAAACCTAGATTTTCCTCCAAAATGGAAAATATTTCAATATCATCGTAAGTCTTGTATTAGAACATTACATATATGTTTTTAACGGGTTCTTATATCAGCTTATAAATACAAGACATAATAATTTGTATAATATATGACTATAATTTTTTTTTCTTCCTTTATTCCTTTGTTTTGATTAAGGATGTCAACGGGACGGATACGATATGGATGGTAGTTTCTCTTATTCTATCCACTAGATAAATATTCGTCATGTATTGTCTTCATATATATGCGGGTATCCGTATATTTTTTTAATACCCTCGGATATTCACGGGTGGGTATTTACAAGATTTTTAAAAAAATATTTAACAACATATTTTAACTATAAATTCAAATAGAATACAATACATAACATTCATAAGTTTCAAACAAAGTCTAAATAACTAATTTAAATAGTGTTGAATGACAACTTACAAAGAGATAAAGTTTTTTTTATAATCAATTGATAAAAAGTAACTCATTTACAATCAATGTGTTAATATTTTACACTATAAGAAATTTGTTAGTTATCTACGGATTATTACATACGGATTATAATCCGTAGGTAATTTGAGATCTATCTACTGATTTACCTACCAATATTTTTCAGCAGGTAATATTTTACTTACCTACGCTTTTCCGTATGTATCTATGTAATATTTTAGGGTTCTAGATCCGTATGTAAGATCCGTACATAACTTTGGCGCGTTTAAGCGGGGAAGTGTTTCGAAGGATATTTTCGTATGTAATAATATTTATATCAGCAGGTAAATATTTTTTTTACCTGCTGATATTACCTACTGATCAACATAAATGAAATTTTAAATGATAAATCAATATTAATTAACGCTTTTTCTATCTGCACACAGACTTCGTAGCCCTAAGTTCCTTTCTTCGACCATTTTTCCCCAACTGTTTTGTGAGCCTTGAGCTGAAGATTGTGTGCCCTAAGCTGAAGATCGTGTGGCTGGAGCTGAGGATTTTTCGCGCCCCTTCAAATATTTCACACACAGGTCGAACTCGCACAAGCTTAAATCGAAAGTCTTCATTGCTAAACACTGAAGTTTGCTCGCGCATCCCGAACTCGTGTGCCCTGAATCAAGGATTTCTCGTTCGCCATCAAAGATTTGTTGTTTGCCTCATACATTTCTCGCGTAACAGAAGTCATCAATTAAATTGGAGCTGAATCGAAGAAGAGGATCTCGGTTCTTTATCGCGATTGAACTTAGGTGAGAGAGGTCATTGATTATTGTGTTTTAAAGTTTATTTTTGTGTTAAACTTTTATCTTTGATTGGTTGAAGGGAATCGCATGCCCTAGCCCCAAGTCGTGCTTGAATTTGGAGTCCAAGTCAAAGCTTAGTTGTTCATCAGAAGTGAACCCGGTGAGGATAGTGATAAGTTGTTGTGTTTTAAAGTTGATGTGAACAATCGAGTTTTTGTGAGCAAAGTAATCTTGTTGAAAAATTGTATTTACTAAAAATTTAACTTTTTCATTATCTTGCAGAGAAGAAATAATTTTAACCAAGGAGAAGGAGGGTGAGTGGAAGATCACTAAAGGCTCAAAGAGAAGGTAGCATTAAAAGAATAGTATGTGGTAAAGATAGTCTTGTAATCGATGTAGCCAATCACATAGTGGCATAGGGCTTTTGTTGCTCTAGTTTGTTTACTGTACTGTTCTAATCATGGTAAACAAAATTATTTGAAGAACCTTTTGTCTTGGTTTAGGTTACTACAGAGAGGCTTGCAACATTATTCAGCAGTTGTGGACAAGTAAGTTATGAGCCTTGTTCATAGCTTGATTAGTCTTTGTTTTTAGTTTATAATTAGATCAAAATATTACATTGCAGAATTTAAACTTTCTTTGAAGTTCTTGTTGTGATTGCCATTTGTCCCCATTATCTTTTCTATGATAATCACATAGCTTTATTATCATTTATAGTAAACTTTGTGCCTAGGTTGCTAGAATTACCATTCCCTACCATTATGCAATATTTTAAGCATGACCAACACGTCCTTGTTCTGCTAATTTTCTTTCTGGAAATTTTAGTTGTCTACTTTTCACCTAATTGGTTGCGTTATACCTCTTTGTGGGACATGAAACCTGTTGGTTGAATAAACTTTTCACTCCATTTTATACATGATTTTTGCTGTCATTTTTTTTCCAGTCAGCTATTCAAAACACTTATTTCCCTTTCTCTTGTTTCAATTTACGGTTACACTCATTCTTAAGTACAATTATTTTGGTTAGTTTTGAGGCTTTGGTTGTTGTTATTGCTATATTTTTTCTATTTAAACACATTAAATTAGTTTGGACCTGATATAAAAGACCACAAAACTGGTATGAAGTTTTTATCTTTTAAAAAATGTCACTGGCTTGTTTTGGAAATATTTCATCAAGCAAATTTTTATATAGAAATATATTTTTTTTGGAGAAATAATTTTTTATTAATGTTACATATATACAGTCACTGAAAATATGAAATCCTTAACAAAAATGAAGTTGTTAATCTGTTTATCTGAAGGAATCTTAATTTAATCACTTTCATTGACCTTCTAAGTCTGACCATGATTCCTTTTAAGTTTTTGTTCATATATTTATCTTTAGTCAAATAAAGAATTATAGCACACAGATTTCAGTGTTATTGAATTAGGTAGAGGTGGGGTGGAGAAAGCATTAGTCTGTTGGTGTCTCACAATGCACCCCTTTAGACCCTGTTGAGGAGGAGAGATTGAGGAACAAGTGTTGGTTAGAGACAGCAAGTGGAAGGTACAAAGGACGAGTATATGGAGTTGTACATGTGCACTCTCGAGATGATTGTGTTCAGAGTCTCTTAAAACAAACACAGGCGTGTTCTAGTCAGCAAGTTCCTTTGGAAGAGATTAATGAACTTCGACAGTGACTAACAACTACCGAGGATCGAATGTCAGAGCAAATTCGTGAAATGAGTACTCAATTTCAAAACCAAATGCAAACCCAATTCCAGACGTTCCAAAATTTACTTGGTACACTCATGCAGTATCTCCTACCTCCAGTAGCAGTTGCTGCACAGAATATTCTTCAACCACCAAACACTCAACAATAACAACAAAATCAAGAGCAGGAGGACAATCCACAAGTGCAACAAGATGAAAAAGGCCAAATTAATCCACCTCATCCTTATACTGATTATTAGTCTTAGGGAAAACATTATGTTATATTAGGAACCTTTATATTAGTATGCTTGGATGTTTCTGTAAGGTTTGGATTATGGTAGCTTTAACTTAAATAAAACATTGTGTTTGTAAGGTTTGGAATGTGTGTTATTTCTGAGTTATGTTACTTGTGTGTTAGTACTATAATTCCTCTACATAATGTGTTGATACAATATTATTTTGAACTGTATCAAAAAATATATCCAGGATAAACAGCAGGACAAACAAACCAAAACGATATTTTTTAAAAAGGGCAGTTACCTTCGAATATATCGGTAGTTATTACCTACGGATATATCGATAGGTAAGTACCTACGACATTATCTACGGATTTATCGGTAGGTAATTACCTACGAATCTAGATTTCCGTAGGTAAGCATTAGCTACGCCTATATTACCTACGGATTTTTGCCGGTAGGTAATCCGTAGGTAAATCTGTTTTATCTTCGAATTTTAGCCATTATCTACGGATTTGGGTGGTAGGTAATACCATTTTTTCTTGTAGTGTTAATAATATTTTTTAAAATTTAAACTAGATTATAAAGGGTACAATATTCACGAGTACAATATTATGGTACTCGTACCTGTCCTTTTAACACGTGGATATAAAAAATATTTGTACATATTATCTGCACATACCCATACATAATATTTATTTTCTATCCATTGAAGATTTTATTTACAAATATCCACGAATAACAATTTTTTGACATCCCTAATTATGTTAACATGATCTTAAATAAATTTATATAGATGTTAAAGTTAGTTTAAAAACATTTAATAAAAATGACAATTTTAGTAAAAATAACAATATATTATACAAAATAAATTTTATCTCAATTTCAAGAGAAACAATATTGGTTAATTTTTACAAAAAGTCGGGACTAAATTGAATTTAAAAACCAAATGTAGAGACTAGATTGAGATTATGCTCATGTAGCAATGTCAGCCACATCACATTGTTATTGTCACATCACAATGATCATGTCACGTGACACAAATGTGAAGTGACACATGAAAAAAATTATTTTTTTAAAAAATTTTAAAAAATTAAAAAGTTTTAAGAAACACATAACACTAACTTTATGACTGTCTGTATACTAATGAAAAATACAAAATTAAATCATTTTTACAAAAATTAGGAAAAAATTCAAAACCAAATTAAATTAATTTAAAAAAGTTAAGACCAAATTGAATCAATTTAAAAAAGCTAGGACTAAATTAAGAAAAAAATTGAGGATCGATTAACAATTTTGACAAAAACAATGATTAAAAAATAATAATTAAACTTTTATTTTAAAAGTTCAATCTAGTATAGGTCATTCACTCTATTTTTTTGTTTAAATTGAATTATTAAGGAGAAGTAGAAAAAAATTGAATTAGAATGAAAATTATTTGAATTAAAAAAATAGAAATGAGATAAAAGTATTTTTATTATGATATTACTTACATAATAAGAATAATAATAATTATTATTATTCTTATTTTTATTATTATTTTTATTATTATTTTTATTATTATTTTTATTATTTTTTTTATTTTTATGTAATATATTTAAAACAATATTGGAAGAAACTTAACATATAGGCAACATAGTCTACTATACTTGTTATCTAACACACAGCGAGACACAATGGTTTTGTAACACTTCTCATTAAGATTGTCATTACTTTCTTATATTATTAATTAATCAGAGTTTTATTAAACCCCATCCTTCCCTATTTAGGAAATATCCTGAAATTGTGATCTCTCACAACACATGGGTTGGAGAGAAAACTTAGGAAGCTGGGTTAGAAAAGTTGCATCCAAAGTGAAGAGTTGCAGCTTTTACAAGTAACCCAAAGAGGAGGAAAGGGGTGGAGAAGAAAGGGCTATGATCACTGTCTAGTTCACACACACTCAATGGTGGCCACCTCTTTATCATGGCTTCTTGCTGCTCTGCCTTCATCACATGGTCATGACTTGTCCTTATGTACATCCTTGGCACCTTCTCCACTTCACCATCCTCCACAAACCTTGCACTTCTCAATGCCTCAATAGGTCCTGGCCTCAACAGCATACAAGCTAGGGTTGAATCCTATCATCAACAACATAATTAATCATCTCCACTTTCATTCAGAATAAGTAAAAAACCACCTCTTTATGGCTACAATGTTCTCTTAGGATGTTTTGGATAAATGTTGTGTGGTTTTATCTGTTTCCAAGAAGTTGCCATAAAAGGTGCTACAAGTGGAAAAAAGCAGATGATAATGAAGTTGATGATAGTAAAAAGTAGATGGCATGTGGGGTACCCTAGAACAAGTCCTGACCAAGTGAACATGGGTTAAATAAACAGTTTGTGTAGATAAAGCACGACATGCATGAACCTTTTTCTCCCTTTTGAATGCATACCTCATGTGGACTCAAAGGATAGATGATTTTGCGTTGAAATTCTTTCTTCACCAAAGCACTGGTTGGAGGCTTATCCTCTCCCAATCCAAATCCTAGCTCGTATACATCTCCAAACTCAGATAGATCAGGTACACCCTGCTTCACGCAGATCAAAATCACCATTCTCATTGTGTTCATAATGAGGCACAAGAAGCGATTAACTACTCTATTGTCATGCAAAAATGGTGATTAGGATCACTGATTCTTTTGTTTCCTTTCAATCATTGGAGATACTTTTCAACACAGTGAAAATTTTATTCTGTCATTCACACACATCTTCAGGAACACAAACATTACATGTGGAACAGGTTGTCGGGTAAGTCATAGTATAAGAAAGAAAGAAAACTCTAGACTTAGACAATTTCCATGTCTCAAACTAAGTAAACATGGCTAAGAGAGATGATTATAAGTGTTAGATATAATAGATAGACATTTTGGTGAGGGTTTAGATTGCACAAGATTGTTGACCTTGACAAGACCCATTCTCATTCCCAAGGGTTAAGTTATAAAATCAGCTTACCAAATAAGATTACTTTATTTTCAAATATTATTAGTGCTAATTGTTTTTAGTTCGATATTTGTTTATGTTTCATTTTTTTTCTTCCAAAAATAATAAATAAATTAATCGGTAAAAAAAATACAGACAATAGAAAAAGAAAGAAAGTCAGAAAAAAAAAATACACAGAATGGAGTAAAAAGGAAGAGAAAAATAAGAAAAGTATGTGACAGAAATAAGAAATGCATGTGAGGTAAAAGATTGTAAATAAATTACGTGCTCAGATTCTAACTTCATAACAAAGTATTTTTAAGCTTATATAGGCTTCTGAGTTGAAGAGAAATTTTTACTTTCATCTGACTAAAAAGGGTAATACCATTATTGTATAATATAAAGGGTAAATATTTGGTTTTGTAAATCTAAAAACAAAAAAAATCTTTCAATAAGTAAAATATAAAATTAATCTGTAAATATTATAGACAAATTTAATAAAAGAATGTAATGGAGAATCTAATTAAGATTTTTTAAATTCTTAAAAATTAAATTAATCAAACATTGAAGAATCAGATTGGTTATTTATCCTAGAACAAAGTCACTGTCAAAAAATTACAACAAAATAGAGAGAGAAAATATTGTGTTTTGGTTTAAGACCTCGAAAGTGTTGCTGAACAGCTACTGGCTAGTTTCTCTGGGTGTGGGAGTATTCTTTTGAAAAATGTGATAGTTGGTGCGTGTGCCTCAGATTTACAAGACAGTTGGCCACCATATTATTTCAACCCAGCATCAACATCAAGATTGTTGCTCACACTTTAAAGTCTCCAAAACTTACACATCAATGGAAACCTATCACCAACACTATCACATACCAACTTTTACAAACAGTCAGAACCACACCATCAATTTTTTTGTAATCAGTACTGTGCTTCTAACTATCACTGCATAATCATATTTATTGTTCACATCACACTAATATATCTAAGATCATACTTTAATATCACAGTGTGTGTATGTATATATATAACATATTATTTTGGAGGATGTTATTATCCAGATATATTAACATCCATTAAACTTTCTCTCGAATTCTTAGGATATTGAAAAATTCAATGAAGTGAAAATGACTCACATGTTTGAGATCTTCATCTGTGCAGAATCCTAACTTGAGCATAGTTGCTGCCACATACACAGCTAAACGGATCTTCTTGGCAAATTTGTGACAAGCCTCGGTAACACTCAACCCTCCTGCACTGTGTCCCACCAAAATCACCTGCATAACATATGGGGTCAGTTTTCATGCCAAGGAAAGAAGATAAACTAATTACAGTGGTTGATCACGATTAAGATCAAAACCTGTTCCTTTTCAGGCAGAGCAGACAAGAAATCCATGAGGGGTTGGTTGTAATCATGAAAAGAAAGAAGAGAATCAGCATGAGAGTGGTCAATTCCTGCACTCTTGAGGTCTATGCATGAGACCTTGTAGCCAGAATTCTCCATGAGACACCGGATTTTGTACCAGCACCAAGCTCCTCCACCAATGCCATGCACCAGCACAAAGTGTGGTTTCAATAAGGGAATTGTTCCTCTTGGATCACCACTTTCCTCACTCACTGCCATGGCTTTCTCTTCCTTCACCAACATCTCACCTCTTTTCAACTTTGCTGTGGGAAGGATAAATATGGTGAGAGAATAAATAAATACTCTGCTCATTATTTTCCTTTTTTATTTCTTTTTAAGACAACTTCATATTTTGTATGCATTTAATTTTATTATTGGTCAAACAATATTTATAGCTATATAAAAATAGATTTATTTTTCTGTCTATATTTTATAATTTTAATTTTAATTTTTATAATATAATATAATTATTTGTTAAATTTATAAAATTTAAGGGTTATTTTTATATGTTTTTTATAAAAGATAATTAATTATAAATAATTATTTTTTATTTTTTTTCTGTTCATTTATTTTATTTTTAATAAATATAAATTTATTTTATATATTAATTCAATAATTCAGTAACATTATAATATTATCAACTTAACTTTTAATATAGTATCATATATAAAAAATTTGTAAAAGTGTATTTACGCCGGTAAATATCCAAAGTAGATATTTTGAAACAGTTATTATAAAAGTCAATAAAATTATATATTGTAAAACAAAATGTTTCTCCAAAAAAAAAAGTTCTTATCAATTTGAAAATTTGTTATTAAAGTTTTAACATATTTCAAACACCAGTTTATTTGGGTTATAATCTATTACAACCATATTATTATCTATTATACGTATTATTAAAATAATTTAAATTGATATTTTTATTTATAATATTAGTAAGTTTTCATTTACATTTTTATAAATGTTTTCTATTTTTCACTTCCGCAAAATTTGAAATTATTGTCACTTTTTATTTCTAATTAATTATGTGTCTTTTTTCGAAAGAAAGAGTGATAGATAACCTTTTTAAAAAACAAACAAATCCTATATTGTTGGTTTACTTTGCTTGAATTCTTAAATTCATAATAAATGCGTCTGTCTTAAATTAAATACTAGAGAGTAGAAATAATGATGCAAAATATTTTAGAAATGAAAAATGAGAATATTTCATAACAAATAAACTTAAAATTAACATATTTTACAACGACGAAAAAGAGTTATTTCACATTTTATAAAAAGGAAAAACAAAAAAGATGGGATAAAAACAAAATCAAAAACTTATTATTTTGTTAATAAACTAACATCATATTTATTTAAGTGAATAATTTAATTTCAGAGTTACCTGCTACTTGGACGTATTTTTCTACCTGTATTCCACATTACTTATAATTTTTGTTTAAAAACAATATAAAGGAAAAAGAGAAATATAATATATCATGATTTATACACGATGAAAAACAATAAACAAAAATATTATTGTGAAAAATTATATATTGGAAACACTTTTTGGGTTAGGGTCATTTTCATCCATGATAAGAAAGTTTGAAAATGTAAACATAAACTAGAGTAGTGGCGTGGGATGCACTCAGATGAGGTTTGAACTCGAGAATCATGATCATCAACACAATCATGTGGTTCAGAAAGGTCTCAAATTGTGCGTTCTATAGGACGCGCACACAGGTAAAAGTAAACCTCTTTAAATAATTGCACATACATTCGTGCAGTGAATAGTATTTGCATTGGAAATGGAGATTTGTCCTTCCATCACACACCTACCACTTCTATTTTCCTTTTTCTATCATAAAACTTCAGCAAACAAATTACTATTAATAAATTATAACTTTAATTGTGGAGTATAGTTTTAGTGTATGTGAATATATAAAAATATACATCAGATGATGTAAAATAACTATATAATATATTATGTATTGTGTTCATTTTTTTATTTACAAATGATCTTTAAATTGCCTATAAGAATATTCCATAGCAACATATCACTATTAGTGCCACAAAATTTACTAAAAAATAACATGATTTATAATTTGTGTAAATACTCACTCAATGTAAGGTTTGACTTGAAGATGATTAAATAAGACATTGATGGGTTTGAGCTTTCTCTGTGGTTGACAACTCAAAGCTTGAAGAAGTACTTATTAATCTACCAAAAAGTGGAAACATGGATGACAAATGTGAAGAATCTCTATTAGGGTAATCATCAATATGTGTGGTCCTATTGATTCTTCACTCAATTCATTTCTATATATTGAGAGCAAAACATGTCAACCTCTTCATCTAGGTGTCCTTCAACAGTAGAACTTTTTGATTGTGATTTATTTTGGACGTAGGATTTTAAGTATCTTGGATGCCTATGAAATGGTTTGACGATTAGTACTAATGAAATTTACAATTTTCAATAACATAAACATACACCCAATAATAATGTAATGAACCTCAAAGTTTTTCATCACTAATTAGGTGTCAAGTTGTATGAACCATGATGTAAAAAAAGGTAAGAGAAAATAATATTTCCAAGTTATCTAGAGTTTGAGTGTAAGACTCAAAGTAATCAAAATCTAATTAACTTAAATGTTTGTGTCACAACCTAAATCGTTACGAGACAACGAACCGAAAAGAAATTATGTTTAGAAGAAGATATTTTGAGTCGCCACTATAATTTATTTTGGAAAACTATGGAAAATCATATAAATAAAGCATAACATGCGAAAACTAGTCGGTTACGTGTAAGGAAGGGTATTAGTACCCTACGGCGTCCGCACAAAAAAGATATCTTTAATTAAATATGCAAAAAGAGAGGTGTTTATTTTAAAATATTTATTTTTTCCAAAAATAAGAAATTATTGACCAAAAATATTTTTTATTGAAAAGGACTTGACAAGGGTTAACCTTAGTCCTACCTATTCTCATTAAGAATTAGAAATCATGGTTATATAATTCTTTGTAAACTTTGGAAATGACATTTTGAAAGTAAATCTGACAAAGTCTGACATCGCTCCTACGTATTTCTATTCCTACTGAAAAATTAAAGATCACATAGTTATTGACAAAAAAATTGATGGGAATATTTGATTTTTATGTTTTGTAATATGAGTGTCATATGATGTGAATGGTCGAGTAGACACAAAAAGTATTTTACATTTAATATTTAGAAAATAAGTGTCATATGACACGACTAATCGGATAAATACAAAAAGTTTTTATATATTTTATATTTTGAGAGTTACCGAATAAACACTAAAAAAAATAATATATTTTTAAAAGCTATTTTAATTAATTTAAAATATTTTTATTATTTTAGAAAAAGTGAGATATACGAAAAGTTGATGAGGTAAAAATGCAATAAAAAATAAAATACTACAAAATAAAAAATGTGTGAAATGTAAAATTTAATTTGGAGAAAATAGTAAAATTGGAAATGGGAGTGCATATAAGTAAGTACGTGGGTGCATTAAGGAAAAGCAAAATTTAACATATAAAATAGCTGGTGCATATAAAAATCGAGCGGTGCAAAAATAAATGATTCAATTATGAAACAAATCTGCAAGAGGTGTAGAAATTAAGTTGTCGGAGTGCATGAAGAAAAATGGAATCTGCCAAATCCTAAAATAAGATGAAGGTGTTATAGTTAAGTATGGGGTACATGAAGAATTATGGAATCTGCCAAACCTAAGTCCAATTATCTTTAATTTCTCCAAAATGGGGACTTTTCCCTACACCTTCAAATACTTTTACTACACTTAAAAATTTCAAAATTTTAATAATATCATTCTGAACCTTTCACTGTTTAACGGTAAAATAAGTTAAAAAAGATTGTATGCTCTTAAAAAAGATTCTCTGCTCTTAACTCACGGCTGTCATAAATCCCTCCTCCACTTTGTGTTCAATAAAAGTTACCTTTAATCTCACACCCCCAAATTGAAAGCAATGCTTCTGCTGATAGGGGAGACCCTTTGCGTCCAAACACACACCACCCACTGCATTGAAGATCTACCAGGAAAGGTTCTTTCTTTTTCCAAGAGTGGTAAATTATTCTTCTATTTATGATTATTGTTTGAATATACTTGGAGATATGAATGAATATGCTTATTGTTTGAACATGAAAAAAATATATCGTGTAACATCGTTTATAGCATCGTTCTTAAAAGTTAAAAACGGATTTAGGTAGAACGGGTTTCGAAACCCGATAAAATATTTATCCGACCTTCTAAACCCGGTAAAAACTTTAACTTTCGTAACCCATGGTGCACCGGCATTTGAAATTCGGTGAGTGATTAAACGGAATTTAAACTCCGTTTTATTTGTGGACCGGCATTGGAAACCCGGTTTAATTTTTTACCGGCATTCGAAGGCCGGTTTAATTTTCTATCGGCAATCGAAGCTCGGTTAAAATATTAAAAATCTTCTTTTTAATCGGCATTGGTAGTCCGCTGATGATTTAAATTTTCGTATTTTTTTATTCATTTATTTATAAGTTTTAATTTCTATTATTTTATAATTTATGTATTAATTATTTATATTTTATATAAGTACGTTAAATAAAATTTTATTATTTTAAATTCTGTAGTTATTTTTACTTTGTTAATTTTTAATTAATAATGATAAATTTTTATTTAAAGTATTTTACTTTATAATATCTAGATTAATAATATTTAATTATTTTAGAATAATTTTTACCTATTTATTATTTGTTACCTCTTAATTTTTGATTTTATATTAAATAAAACTATATACCGACAATAGAAATCTGGTAGGTTAACTATTTTTTTATTTAAAATTGATATTTGTATACAGGCATTTCAATTCCGTTAGTTTATTTATTTATTTATTTTAAACATAAAATTTAATTTCAATTTAATTAATATTATTTAGTTATTGTTTAATTGTTTTTAGAATATATTTTATTAATATTTATTATTTCTTGAATTTTAAACTTCAGCTATTATGTATTTATTTTTACTTTTTTTAATTTGTTAATTTTTTTATTCATTTAATTACTTTATTTTTAATTTTATTTTTCATATATTTTTTAGTTACATATTTTATAGTTATTTTTATTTTGTTAATTTTTAATTAATAATGATAAATTTTTATTTAAAATATTTATCTTTATAATATCTAGATTAATTATATTTAATTATTTTAAAGTTATTTTTAGTTATTTATTATTTGTTAGCTTTTGATGTTTTTATTTATTTATCTGATTTTATTTATAAAATTTAATTTCAATTTTTTTAATTTATATATTAATTATTTAATTTTAAATTGTTTATATTATATATAACTATATTAAGTAAAATTATATACGACAATGGAAATCCGTTTGATATTTGTATACCGGCATTCCAATTCCAATAGTAAAATTATATGATACACAATAAAAAAACTTTAAAAAATAAACAAAACATAAAAAAAAATTATTAAAACAATAAACCTTAAATATAACATTTAAAAAATAACAAATAAAAAATTATTAGAAAACTATTTAACATTAAATTAAAAGGAAATTAAATTTTCAACCAATTAATAAAAATAAAAATAAAAATATAAAACAAATACGTTAAATAAATAAAATATTATACCTAAAGCTAAATAAAAAAATCCAAAATAAATATTGAATTTCGATTTCCAGTTTGTGTAAAATAAAATCCGTGATTATCATTACCACTGGAAATTTGGTTTGTATTAAAAACAAATAATTAAAGATTTAACAAAAGATTTTATTTTTAAAAGTTGGAAAAAGAAATATAAATTAAATAAAATATATAATGAATAACAAAAATTTTAAATAATTTAAAATTTTAATAATTAAATCATTTTTATGAAAATCGAATATCGAAATCCGTGTAATTTGAGAATCGGATTTCTAAATCCGTTTTTGGTTAATCAGATTTTGAAAGTCGGTGTACGTGTACATGGAAAATCGGATGCCAAAATTTGTTTAAATTTTTAACCGGATTTCTAAATCCGTTGGTATATGTGTACAAATTCGTTTTGTGTAAAATCGGATACCAAAATCCGTTTAATTTTTGAACCGGATTTCTAAATCCTTTTTGTGCATAACCGGATGTCGAAAGTCGGGTGTATGCTTTCTAAGTTTTTTTTCTCTTTTCAATCTCGTTATCTATCAATGTCTAATTGTCTATCAACATCTTCAAACACAAATCACTCATTCATAACCATTCACAAACATGCATTCACTATATACAAAACTTTTAGTTCACCTAACTCAGTAAATATTTTAATTACTTTTACCTACTTAAGAGAGAAGTGAGTCAGAAGAGTAAAATAGATTGTGCAATTAATATTTAGGGGTGCAGTAGAAGTCTTTGGAGGTGTAGGGAGAAGCCTCTTCCAGAATTAAAACATCAACTTCTTCCCCATTCTCATCTTCCACCTTACGTCAACCCCTACCATGTGTGGCCACCAACCAAAAACGCACAGCCACCGACGTTTGCTCCCCGTAGGCCGCCGCTGCCGCCGGTACTGATCACCGTCAAAAGCCTTGTCGGCGTCATCGCCGTTCTTTGCTCCGTCTCTCTCAGTCTGTTGCGACTGCATAGCCCCATGTTCGCGCGCCTCCTTCGTCGGGCCAACACCATTGTCGGGCAACTCCGTTGCCGTCCAGGCCGTTGCCAACAACATCTGAACAGGGGCGCTCTTTTCCCCCTCTTGTTAGGGTTTCGCTTCTTCTCCATGACCAAACCCCAAGGGTTTCTTCTCCAATCATCACCGTCCGCGGCACGGAGACCACCACCGGAGCCACCATGCCGATGTAAACGCCACTAGAGCCCCGACGTCTCTATAACGTCTTCATCAATCCCTTCCACTACCATTTCTAGTCTCTTCTTCCTCCATTTCATTATTTATTAGTTTGCCAATTTTATTGTTTATCTAAAACATAGAAGTCTCTTGTTATAGAAATAAAACACTGAGATAAAAATAAAAAAAAATAACTTTCAACTATGAACTTGTAACAATAGTCACCAAAGATCACACAAAGAATTAAAATGGGGAGAAGAAAATTCTATAACTGTATTATTTCTGGAAAGAAAAACAAAGAGTTTGTCTACTATTATGAATATAGCAGTAATTACAGAGTAAAAAGCTGAAACAATAACAAAAAGGACCCAAAAAGAGAGGACGGGTCTGTCACAATCATTCTCCGCTATCCTTCCCTCACCAATCAGCATGACCTATATGCTAATTGCCTCACAAAACATAATCCCTAAGCCGTACATTTGTTATTTTGGGCCGTGGGCTCTTTCTTCTGACTTCATTATTTGTATCCATTGCCACGTGGTTGTTACCATTTGTTCCTATTTTCTCCTCATTTGCTTGTTCTGATATTGGTTTCATTACATTTCCTCCCCTATTAAGCACAACCTTGCCCCTAAGGTTGAGTTGTGGGAAAGCAGATTCTAATGCAGTGTGATCTTCCTAGGCGGCTTGCGTGTTATCCAATCCCTCCCATTAGATTAAGTGTTGTTGAACATGTTTTGTGCCCCTAATAATCACTCGAGAGTCAAGGATAGCAACTGGTTGAAGTACTGGTTGTGTGTCCTCTGAAGTTATTGGTAAGGGAATATAAGATTGAGAATGATTCCCTTTACAAGGCTTAAGCTGTGAAATGTGAAAAACTGGATGAATTTTAGCAGTATCCGGTAACAGCAATTTGTAAGCAACCTTGCCAATCCTTTCAATTATTGGGAAAGGGCCAAAGTACCTTAAATTCAATTTCTGATTTTTTTCTTACAGCAACAGAGTATTGTCTATAAGGTTGCAGTTTGACCAAGACTTTATCTCCAACTTTAAATTCCACATCCCTCCGCTTCTAATATGCTTTTTTCTTCATTATTTGCTGAGCCCGTTGAAGATTTTGTTTAAGATGGAAGAGAATAATGTCTTTTTGTAGCAACTGTTCTTGAACTGAAATAAGATCTGCTGGGTCAGGCACATACTTAACTAATGGTGGAGGATCTCTTCCATATACTGCCTTGAAAGGAGTCATGCCCGTACTGTGGTGATATGAAGAATTATACCAGAATTCAGCCCAAGGCAAGAACTTAACCCACTCTTTAGGGTTTTGAAATGTGAAGCACCTTAAATACATTTCCAAACACTTGTTCACAATCTCAGATTGGCCATCGGATTGCGGATGGTAAGCCGATGACATACTAAGTGTGGTACCACTCAATCGAAACAAGTGTTGCCAAAATTGGCTAGTGAAAACCTTGTCCCTATCCGAGACGATACTCTTTGGAAATCCATGTAGTTTAATTACTGTGGACACAAAATTTTCTGCTACCTGTTTACTGGTGTAATCTGTTTTCAGAGGAGAAAAATGGTCATACTTAGACAATCTGTCCACAACGACGAAGATCACTATAAAACCATGGGATGGTGGAAGTCCCGTAATGAAATCTATTGCTATGTCTTCCCAAATCATATCAGGAATTGGAAGTGGTTGTAATAACCCCGAGGGAAGAGTATTCAAAGTCTTTGCTTGTTGGCAGATCAAACAATTTTGAACAAATTCTTTAATTGCAGTATTCATCTCGTGCCAGTAAAATTGAGAAGAAATTATGGCCAACGTTCTCGAATAACCAGAATGACCTCCTGTAGCAGAACTATGGAATTCTTGTAATACTTGTTGGACTAAGTTATGGTCAGCTGGAATAACTATTCTGCCTTTCCAAAAAAGAAGACCTTGCTTCACTGAATAATGAGGATTTGGAGGTTGGTGCTGCAAGCAAGCATCTATAATCTTTTTTAATTTAGAATTTGCCAGTAGTTCTTCTTTCAAGATAGGAATGAATTGGATTTGAGGCTGGGATAACGCCACATAAAAGGATCTAGAAAGGGAATCAACAACAATATTATCTTTTCCCTTTTTGTATTCTATTGTGAAAGTATACCCCAACAACTTGTGGAACCACTTCTGCTGCTCCGGATTCTGAAGTACTTGATTGGAAAGGCTTCTCAAACTTTTTTGATCTGTTCTTATGATGAATTTATGACCCAGCAAGTAGTGCCTAAATTTAGCCACTGCTTCCGTAATGGCATAAAGCAACTACATTCCCGTATTTAATTTCTTTGAGAAGTATGCTATAGGGTGAGATTCTTGACTCAGAACAGCTCCTATGCCCAAACCTGAGGCATCTGTTTCCAAAACAAATGGTTTGGAAAAATCAGGAAGAGCCAAAATTGGGGCTTGAGTGATGGCCATTTTAAGCTTCTCAAAAGCTGCAGTGGCTCTGACATCCCACTGAAAGTTATCTTTCTTTAACAAATTAGTTAAGGAGCTAGCTATAGATGCATAACCTTTGATAAATCTTCTATAGTATCATGTGAGTCTCAAGAAACCCCTCAATTGCTTCAAATTTAGAGGAATAGGCCAGTTTATCACCGCTTGGACTTTCTCTTTCTCCATGGGCACACCTTCACCCGAAACCGTGTGACCCAAATATTGGATTTGTTGTAATCCGAAGGAGCATTTGGATATTCTTGCAAACAACTTGTGCTGCTGTAATAATTTTAAAACCACTTCCAAATGGTGCAAGTGAGAAGACCACGAGGGACTATAGACAAGGATATCATCAAAAAATACTAAGACAAATTTTCTGAGGATACCTTGAAATACTCCATTCATAAGGCTCTGAAAGGTTGTCGAGGCATTAGAAAGACAAAATGGCATAACAAGCCATTCATACAAACCTTGATGGGTTCTAAAAGTTGTTTTATACCTATCCTCCTCTTTCACCAGTATTTAGTGATAGCCCGACCTTAGATCCAACTTGGAAAAAAATTTAGCACCAAATAACTCATCAAGGAGTTCATCCACAGTAGGTATGGGAAAGCTGTCTTTAACAGTTATAGAATTGAGGGCCCTGTAATCTGTGCAGAATCGCCATGTTCCATCCTTCTTTTTCACCAAAACGATAGGGGAAGAAAAAGGGCTAGTGCCGGAACTATAATTCCTCCCTCCAACATCTCTTTAATCATTTTCTCAATCTGTAATTTCTGACTGTGAGGGTATCTATAGGGCCTCACCTTGACAGGTCTGGATCCTAGAAGCAATGGAATGGCATGATTTTGCGATCGAGGAGGAGGTAATCCCCTAGGAATAGCAAAGACTTCGTTATATGTGTATAACAAAATGGCGACTTCCGGGTCTAAATTAGTCGGGATGTCGATCCCTTGATCCACTGGAGATAGAGAAGATGCTACTTGCAATGTAAACAACTCATCAATAGCATTGGTTTGGTGCATTCTACACATATGATTGAACTGGGCTTGAGTGGGTAATTTGGTTTGTTCCCCTTGCAAGGTGACAAACTGATTGCCCAAACAAAACTTCAATACCAATTTGCTATAATCGGAAATATGTGCTCCCAAGGTTGCTAACCAAGCTGCTCCTAAAACTAAATCAGCCCCAGATACGGGTAAAAGATAAACAGGCAGCTTTAACGAATGTCCTTGGATTGTTACTTCCAGCTCCTTAATCAATCCTTCTGCTATCAGAGCATTGCCATTCCCCACTAGCACTTGGAAATCTGGTATGGGCTTAACCGACAGTTTCAAGCATTGAGTGATTCTGGGTTGCAAAAAATTATCCGAGCTTCCACTGTCAAGTAAGACCTGCACTTGCATACCCTTAATAGATCCATAGAACCTCATAGTACCTACTCCAAAAGAACCTTTTAATGCATTATATGATAAGTGGTGCTCTTGTACGTGCAAGTGGTCTACCAAATCAGAGATATCAGGTGGCTCAGGTTGAATATCAACGTTCTCCTCATCTTCCAATTGCAGGAACAAATACTGCTTATTTGGGCACCTATGGCTTGAGGAAAATTTTTCGTCACATGTAAAACAAAGTCCCTTCTCTCTACGTAGTTGCATTTCCGCTGTGGTAATTCTTTTGATGTTGGTATTTTTTTGATTGGTCACAGGTTTGAGCAATAAGGGTGGTAGGTTGGTGGATTTGAGTGATTGGGTCACCTGTTGGCTAGTGTTTGGGGTTTGTGTTTTGGTCTGAAATTGTGGGTAAGAAGGTCTGGGTTTGGGTACATATTTTTCTTCGTAAAGCTTAGCTAGGGATACTGAATGAAGTAAGATTGTTGGGGCTTGTGCAATAACATCTCTGCGAATATCTGGTTTAAGACCCCCCACAAAGCAATCCAACAGAGCCTCAGTGGTGACTCCTTGGACGCGATTGGCTAAGGCTGTGAACTGGGTATAATAGTCCTGTACAGATCCAGTTTGAGTAAGCTTGAACAAGGTTGATCGAGGGACTTCGTAAGGAAAGGGTCCAAATTCTAATTCAAGAGCTCTCGTGAAAGCAACCCATGTAGGAAACGCATTTGCTCGTGACATCATTTGGAACCATGGAACCACGTCTTTGTCGAGATGTATCGCTGCAATGGTTAGACGATGAGCATATGAGGTATGGTAATAATCGAAAAATTATTCGGCCTTGAAGATCCACGAGAGAACATCAACTCCATCAAAATGGGGAAAATTTAGTTTGACATTGCAGACCTGGAAGAGTGGGTTCGACAAACTAGGTTCCACCGGCGGTGACCGTTTGAGCGTGTCTTCTACCGTTGATTCTATCGTTGCAAAACGAGTAGAGTACTCCTTGTCACGTGCATCCATCCTTTCTAACAACCGCTTCACATCGGAGGTAAGGTCCTTCAGGCGAGTGTTTTCCGCCATACTCAATGGAAGCACCAAGGTAACAGTAGTCACCAAAGATCACACAAAGAATTAAAATGGGGAGAAGAAAACTCTGTAACTGTATTATTTCTGGAAAGAAAAACAAAGAGTTTGTCTACTACTATGAATATAGCAGTAATTACAGAGTAAAAAGCTGAAACAAGAACAGAAAGGACCCAAAAAGAGAGGACGAGTCTGTCATAATCATTCTCCGCTACCCTTCCCCCACCAATCAACATGACCTATATGCTAATTGCCTCACAAAACATAATCCCTAAGCCATACGTTTGTTATTTTGGGCCGTGGGCTCTTTCTTCTAACTTCATTATTTGTATCCACTGCCACGTGGTTGTTACCATTTGTTCCTATTTTCTCCTCATTTGCTTGTTCTGATATTGGTTTCATTACAGAACTCTTTGATATGAAAGAAAACAAAAACATATAAAGTATGTTTAATGAATTTCAAGTTATATTAAATGAGTTTATTCCTTATGATAATTATGTTCGCATTCAAAAACACTAAAAAGATTGTTGAGAATATGGAGATTAAATACTATCATTTTGAAGAATTGGACAATATATCCATAAAAGATCTCATAAGCATGCCGAAGGTGCATGAAAGTTCACTTGACATCAAAGTTCACAAGAAAAACATATACCTACCAAAGCTTTCAAGGTGGAAGAACGTATGGAAAATCTATTAGAAGATGAAGTCTCTAAGGTTGATGGTGATATTTTCTTTATCACTAGAAAGATCCATGGAATGTCACTAGAGCAAAATATTTTTTCACAATCTATTTTAACGATGGTTTTAGAGCCAATATCATAAAAAAAGACATCATGCCAATGTTGTTAATAAATATAACTTTTCAACAATTGCTCAAAATTGTCATTAAAATTAGAAAATTTTGAGAAACAATGATAATTTTATATAAGAAACTATTGTTAAAAGTAAAAGATTATTTGAAAATCGACAACGATTACTTGTAAAATCATTATTAAAAGTAAAAAATTTGAAAAACAACAACGGTTTTTCGCATAACTGTTGTCATTTAAGTTATTTCTTCCTTAAAATTTTGAAAATTTAATTGCTCGTCGTTTTTCTTTTTTCATTTTCATTGTCATTTTTCTATTGTTGGTGAAACTTTTACGTCTCATTGGGTCCTCACTTATCGGTTATCATGCCCTAGTTGCATCACTCTCTATGTTGCATTTTGTCTTTTATACCATGTTGCAATCGTTGTTCATGAGAAACTAAATGCTCATCTCTTCGTCCTCCTCCCTATTCGGTCAAGTGATCAACCCACTGATGTTCTTACTAAACCTTTACACAATGTTAATTTTAAAACTATTATATCTAAGCTAAGAATTATTAACATACATTCTCCAGCTTGAAGGAAGAGTTTTGGATAGTTTAGCACATGGCATGTGTTTCTTATGTGTCTTTCTTTATGTGCCTCATGTGTGTTTTTTTCTTCTCTTTCTTTCTCTGTTTTTCTTTCTGTATAAATACTCTTTGACTAATACATTATTAATACGATGATTGATTTCTATCCGATATAACACACTTTTCTTCCAGGTGCTACCTTCTCTTTTGTCTCTTACATCCTTTCTTTAATTTTACTATGAGTAATTTCTTTAGTCTTGTTAGGAAGATATACCATTTACATTAGAGTGAAAGTTACCGTTATAATTATTTAATGATAGATAAAAGGATTGTTGAACAATATAACTAACAATGACACCTTTAATAACAACATGCGTAGAACCGTTGTTAAAATTTTGTAACCTTGTTAAAGAGTTTAGAAGAATAAAGGAATTTCTGAAACAAAAATTGTAACCTAAATAAAGAAAAACTTTAAAAAATTAAACTTGTTATTATGAATGCAAGAAGTTAGAAACTTCCGTATAAAAATTCCTTAAGACAAATTAGAGAGAAAACAGAAAAATAAATCTTAAAAAAAAATGTTAAAAAAGTCCACATAAAAAGACGATGATTCACAGTAAAAATTCCATATGGTTAAAACTAATTTTATAATATAACACCTAAAAATGACGAGGGTTGCATTCATAACATTTATTGACATAAATAAATTGCAATCGGTGACCAATAAATGTTATGTTATGTGTGGTCTTGTTAGAGTTTGCTTTAAAAGTGATAATAGCTATGACTTTTACTTGGTCAAATGTCAACTCTCCATGCATAGAAGTCAAAACCTGTTACTTCTACAGCTTCTTGATGACTATATTATTTTGAAAGATCTTATTCTTCTTCTAGATATAGGAATTAAAAAACTAAAAGTCACAAAAAAAAAAAATCAATTTACTCTACTTGGATCACGAAACTAAGCCACTTAATAAATGAATCTTTAAAAGTCACTTTAATGTGCTTATAAATTTAAGTTAAAAAAAAAACCATTATTTCCTAAACTCCTACAGCAATCAGCAATGTTTAATCAACAAGTTAATGAATCTCTTATATAAATGAATAAAAACAATAATATATAAATATACCAAAATAAAGTTAGTAAAAATATTAAAACACATTAAAAATAGAAAATTTAGACAACTTTCTTAATTAAAAAAAAACTTAAACAACAATGTTACCCGTGAGTATAAACTTATTCCTATCCAATTTTATATTTGGGCGAAATTTGTCTTACAATTATTTTTTATATAAACATCAAATTCTTCCATAAGTGATTTTTGAGCTCTCACTTGTCAAATTTAAGAGACAAATTATTGAACTCGTACCAGAAATTAAACTATAGGGAATCGAAAACTAAAAAATAAAAATAAACCATATGGGTTTTCTAGAAACCACGTATAAATTAATTCGTTACTATTTTAATTTTTGAGGTTAAAATAAAGCAATTATGAAGCTAGGAGAGGTGGATGAGGAAGAAAGACGATGAATTTATTTTGTTACCAATTTTAATTTTTGTTGTAGTAACAAGGAAATGATATAACTTAGATGAGGAGAATGAAGAAGCAAGATGAACGTAAACATGGTGAGAGTTGGTGGCTGATCTTGAACAATATGTTTGAGGAACTAAAATAATACATTCAAGATTTATATATTTAAATTTACTAATGCAATAAAAATGAATATATACGTTAATATAATTATAATTGTAAAATAAGTCACACATACATGAAGGATTATCCTTCGTTTTTTTAAATTTTTTAACTCATCTATAATTGAATCAAAATTAAAAATTTTAACTATTTTTTTTTCCTTCAATGTACATAACTATATTGTCTATTGTCAGCAAAAATTCCATCCTTCATTTTACTAATGTGAATATATTGATTCAACAAGTCTTCACAAACTTTCATTATGTATTGTATGTTTTCATCTTCACAAATAATTTCCCTTTTATCAGTTTAAAAAATAAATCTATTTTTTTATTTTTCATTAATATACCTATTTAAAAAAGTTGAAACTAAACAATAATTTATCATAGTCCAATAAAAAATTATGAAATGTAATTACTAAAAAAAGAATATATGATAATTAATCACATTTAAAAATTGATTATGAAAAAAATTAAAAATACTAACACATTTATATAAATGTATAAATTTTTTTAAAATACTAAATATATAAAATATATAAAAATATATTAAAGTTTTAAAAAAAATTAAATTATATATAGATTAATATAAAAAAAATTGGGGGGCCAAGCCCCTCCTGGTTCCACTAAGCTCCGCCACTGGTGAGAGTGAAGATGGGTGAATATGTAATTGAATGGAGAGAAATAATAAAGTTGTAACAGGAACAAGATGAAAGTCCTTGAAAGAAAAAAAGCTTGAAATTTTATCAAAGATGTTGGAAAGTTACATTATACTGTTTTATTATGTATACTCTAAAATTCTTTCAGAGAAATAAATAAATGCAATAAATTTTGTTAATTTTAATGAAATATTTATAGGACTTTTATATATATTATAATAAAAACAAGGATGTAAAGGATAGAGTTTAATCTCTAACATTTTGAAAGAGATAATTGAACAAAACTACTTTAAAAAAAAAGTTGACAGTTAAAAAAAACAAATATTTCTTTCCATTTTTTTTAAAATGTCTGATTTTTGGAATATTTTACTTTAAAAAAATATTTTTGACAAATATTTTATTGATAAAATTACTAAATAAAGTAATTTTTTATTTTTTTTATGAAAGTTAGAAGAATAAAGTAATAAAATTTTTGGGTTTTTTTTTTACGTTTGTCAAAACTTTGTCAAAAATATCATTTTTCTTTATTTTATTCATTTGTTATTGAAAAAGTGTAACGTGTTAATTTTTTATCTATTATATTTTTGTTTGTTTTTTTTTTTAAGATAAATATAAATAAGGAGAGAGGGAGCAAATGTTGTTGAGAAATGTTATTTTAGCTTATCAAAAGTTTAGTTAAAATTTCTAGAAGTAGACAAAAGAAAGTTTTGTTTATAGATATATTACTTTCGAGTAAGAGTTAATTTCAATATTTAGATATAGTAGAACATATGTGTGTGAAATGTTATATAAGTGTATGTTTGTATTTTCTAGAAAAATGAATTCCTATGGATAAGTATATTTTGGAGAAAATTGCAAGATGTGTGAGAAGAGGGTGTTTGTTGATAAATTGTGAGGTATAAATATAAGAAGAATGTAATTATATTATATTGTTTTGATATATTTTACGAGTGTTGTTTTGAAAATATGTTCCCTAGACTAATATCACTTAAGTGGTTTATTAGAGATAAACTTTTGTTACGACTCATTTCTCCCAACGTTTTGTCATATAATCTTTTATATATTTTTTAAAATTATATTTATATATTATTTATACAAAATTTTAGAATTTTTTTTCACGACCTGTTTTATTTTTCTAGATGTTTTTCACCATACTTTCATCTTTCTTTTTTTATCTTTTTTTTTATCTCAATTTTTACCTTCAATCTCTCATTTTTTTCAAAATTAAATTGTACTATGATGAAATTGAAGAGTTGAGAAACATTTTGGATCAATCAATTTCTTTAAATAAGTTCATTTTTTACCTCTTTTCTTAAGTCATCTATTTTTCTCTTACATGTGATAAATTATTGTGTGCCACTGAACAATGATAAATTTACATTTTTGTAAATAGGTGATAGGTGATAGTCTATATTGAATGTGATATTGCAACAAGCTTTAGTTATGATTCAATTATTGAAGAGATTTCAAGTCATTGAAAGAGAGTAGAGTACCACTTTTACTAAAGGTAACTTTATATATATATATATATATATATATATATATATATATATATATATATATATATTGTTTTGATGATAAACTTATGTTACACTTTCATATAAAATTTAATTTGGCACTTTTCAATTTTTTTTCATGTTCCGTCACTGATTACATACACCTCTTACTACCTACTATTTAAGTAACATTCTAGATATTCAAACTCAAGTGATGACTTAAACTTAAGTAAGTGAAAGGTGAAGGAAACTTTCTATCATTTGGTAACACAAGCTTTGAGGATTAACATGTATTAATGCTTAAGCGATAATGAAATTGTTGTTGAATATACAATGAGTTTAATGTTTCTAGAACTTATTGAATTAGTTGTGTGATACAATGAATGCAATTCCTCCAGCGTTGAAAGATGCTCAATTGATGATAGTAAGCATTAAGTGGATGTTTCACTATTTGATGTTTGAGTGAAGGAGAGATATGTAAGACTCAATTATTTTATGCTCTTATTTGTAAGGGTTGTCCCTAATCAATTGCGCCTATAGGCTGGCCCATAGGGTGACAAGGCCCCTAAAATAGCCAAGGTCCCTCATTCTGCACTCACTTGCCAAAATCAGTGCTCTCGCTCTTTCCTTTTCTATCCACAGAAGCTCTACTAGGGTTTGGGTCTTACCCTTCTTTGCGTTAACTCAACCCCATTCTTCAATCCATGTAAGTTGATTCTCCACCGTACCTTTTTCATTCCCAACTCTATCATCATGATTCTAACTAGGGTTCACCATGGTAACCCATCTTGAATCTATTCCAATGTTTTACAGATTGTGAATCGGCTTCGTGGTCGGTAGTACTCACTTGCTTGGGTGTCGGGATATTCTGTTAGCTTTTCCTAGGTAAGGGACGCTAGGGTTTATGTATTTAAAGTTATTTTGCTGATTTTTGGTCTGTTTGCATGGTTGCGATGTTTGAATGAGGTTGTTGGTCGAATAAAAATGTATGGTGTGCGAGTATGTTTGATTGATGTGGTGCTACTCTTTTTCTACATTGCACACTTTTCGTAAAATGAAGATTCCTACTGCGTTAATCGTTGGATCGAGCTGAAATGTTAACAGCTGATCTTTAACACAAAATTATTGACTTTGACTGGTCGGATCTTTAATCGAAGCTCTATAGTGAGAGAAGTTTTTATCGCAATGTCACTGTAGTTTGGTTGTTGACAACACTGCACACTTTTCGTAAAATGAAAGTTACTACTTCGTTAACTGTTGGATCGAGCTAATATTTTAACAGCTGATCCTTAACACATAGTTTTTTACTTTGACCGGTCCGATCTTGAATCAGAGCTCTGTAGTGAGAGCAGTTTTTATCGCAAGATCACTATAGTTTGGTTGTTAACAGCATTGACCTTTGTTGCTTGTTTGGTGTACAACTTTCTTTATAGTTATTCAATTAAGTTGGTTCTTGTTTCATTTGGTTCTTGATTTAATCATATTTAATTTGAATATAAATACAAAAATTTTCTGAGCTTTACACAAGCTGCAGTTTTATTTCTAAAATCCCAAAATCATTTGCATAATGTGATGTTAAGTTGGATTGCTATGTTAAAGCATGAGATGAGTGAATATGCATGAGTAAAGATTGTTTATGGGTGGTGAATGATGAGTTTGGCATGATCTTGGTATGGAATATACATG
>Ga0214543_1002062_pt1 | contig 39490 bp, 27 predicted proteins | sample CNSS2metaG_FD_160094 | JGI IMG/M metagenome (GOLD analysis project Ga0214543, IMG submission 160094) | Root nodule microbial communities from cowpea collected in UCLA plant growth center, Los Angeles, California, USA - CNSS2 | ecosystem: Host-associated > Plants > Roots > Nodule | place: USA...
TATATATATATATATATATTACTATTATATGTTATTGTTATTAGTATTATTAATATTATTAGCAGTAAATATTTATTTTTATTTTTTTCATTTATTTATGATTTCAACTATAATATTAATTATAAGTAATATTATTATTTGTAATATTTTTATAAATGTTAGTATTTTTAATTATTAATAATATTATTATTATAAATATTATCTGTAGAAATAGTACTAAAATTATAACCAATATTAATATTACAATAAATATATATATATATATATATATTATATGTTATTATTATTAGTATTATAAATATTATTAAAGTTATTATTGTTATTAATAATATTAATATGTAATATATTAATTTTATTATAATACAGTATTGATATGAGAAAAGAAATATTAGAAAAATATTATTAATTTTTTTATTAGTATTAGCATTATTATTGTTACTATTATTCATAATTACTATCCTATCTAATTTAAAACTATTATTATTATAATTATTATATTATTATTATAATTACTATCCTATCTAATTTAAAAAGTGGTATTCAAAAAATATTATTTGTTCATTACCATAATAATAATAATTATTAGTATCATTAATATTATTATTAATATTCTTTTTATTATCTATAGTTATTATATATATATATATAATTTTTATTATTATTATTATCATTATTATCAATTATAATTAATGATCATTATTACTATTAATTGTAAATATTGTTATCATTATTATTAACTATAATTATTTGTATTATTATATTACTATTATTATTATTAATAATAAGAACTACAATTAATATAATAGGTGTTATTATTATTATTATTTTTTTATTATTATTATTAGATACACATTTTACTTTTACTTATTATGTAAGAATCATGTTTTAATTATTTTCCCCTTTTTTATGTTATTGTTCATTTATCTTTACATTGAAATAATTGGTTCAAGTCAAGAAAATAGTTACTAAAATTAATAAAATAATAAAACTGAAGAATATTTTTTTATTAAAAATATTTAAATTTAAAATATAATGATTAAGAGGATAAAATTGAAAATACAAAAAAGGACATCAAAGATGTTTATCTCTTTATATATATAGTTGTATTATTATTATTATTGTTGTTGTTGTTGTTGTTGTTATCATTATTATTATTGTTATTAATATTATTATTTTATCACTATTCGATATTATTATAGTTGTATTATTATTATTATTATTATTATTATTATTATTATTATTGTTGTTGTTGTTGTTGTTGTTGTTGTTGTTGTTGTTGTTGTTATTATCACTACGCGATATTGTTATAATTGTATTATTATTATTATTATTATTATTATTATTATTATTATTAGCGAAAATACAGGCATTGTCAGATCTATGTGTTCGCATTTTTAATTTTCATAGAGATTTTAGTTAAGATTAATAAAAAATATATAGTTAATTTTTAAAATAGTTGTCAATGGTTAAAATTAGAAAAATAAAATATGTATACAAAAGAAGTTGTTAAAATAACTGTTAAAGATAAAAGTGGTTTTTAGAATAATGGTTAAAAATAAACTATTTATAAAATAATTAACTTTTAAAAATAAGAGTAAAACTAGAATATTGATTTGTGGACACAAAAGAGGGTATATATATATATATATATATATATATATATTGTTATAGATTATTATTATAGTTAGACACATATTTTACTTTTATTTACTACGGATCATATCTCAATTACTTTCACTTTTTATTTGTTTTGTTGTTTATTTTATCTCTATAAATGTGTAATTATTTGAATAAAAAAAATAGTTACTAAAATTAGTAAAATGATAAAACTCACGAATAATTTTTTATTATGAATAATTATTTAAATTTAACAATTAATAATTAAGAGGATAAAATTGTAAAAACAGAAAATGACACACACAAAAATGTATCTCTTTATATATTTAGTTGTTGTATTATTATTATTATTATTATTATCACTACGGGATATTATTATTATTATTATGGTATTATTATTATTTACTATGAGATCATATTTGAATTACTTGCCCTCTTAATTTGTTTTGTTGTTTATGTATATCTTTATATAATTATATATTTTTATAGTTAACATTAACCTTAATATTAACATTGGCATTAATATTTATAGCATAAACATTATTATTATTATTATTATTATTATTATTATTATTATTATTATTATTATTATTATTATTATTATTATTAGTTTTTTATTATTGGTATCATTATTATTATTGCTATTCAATGGTGTTATTATTATAAGTATTTTTTTAATTATAAAAAACATTATTATACTATATATTTTTTCTAAATAGATTTTTAATCTTTTACAAATTTTACAATTTATAATTTATAAAAAATTTATTATTACTATTTTTAATGGTTAAATAAATAGAATAACAATTATATTATTATTCTAAAATGATTTGAAATATAAAGAAAATCATGCGTACAAACCTCACCTTAAAAACCAGTTTTGTGGGGTTGAATTATGCTTAAAGTCCACTTCTTACAGGGTATCAGAGTCATTCTTTAAAAAAGTTTATCCTAGCGAAATTTATTGGACATTCTATTTCACCTGCTATCGAACCACCAATTTGTAGACCCACGCACGAGATGTATATACTTCGGCCTGAGGGGATGTGTTGGAAGAACCACATCGACTAGAGATAACGCAATCTCATAGTATATAAATAGGGTGCAAACCTCACCATAAAAGTCGATTTTGTAAGGTTGAGTTAGGCTTAAAGTTCACTTCTTATCACGCACGGATCATAGGCTACTATAATTATTTCATAAAATTGATTAATTGCACTATATTGTGATATCAATTTTATTTATTATATTTAAAACTAAATTTACTACTTCATTATTTTAATAATGACATTTACAACAATATAACATAATTTTCATGATAATTATTATTTTATTTTTATATTATTATTATTATTGTTATTATTATCAATTATAACTATAATTATTACTATTATTATCAACTCTAACTATAATTATAATAATAATTATTAACTATAATTATAATAACAATTATTAACTATAATTATTATTATCAACTATAAATATTATGATCATTATTACTATCAACTATAAGTATTATTATCATTATTATTAACTATAATTATCTCTATTATTATATTACTATTATTATTATTAAGAACTATAATTATTATAAAAATTATTATTATTATTATATTTTTTGTTATTATGGTTAGATACACATCTTACTTTTTAATTACTTGACTTTTTATTTGTTTTGTTAGTTATTTATCTTTATATTTGAACCATTATTTCAATTCAAAAAAGTAGTTACTAAAATTAGTTAAATAATAAAACTGAATAATATTTTTTTTGTTATAAATAACTATTTAAATTTAAAATATAATAATTAAGAGAATAAAATTGAAAAAATAAAAAATGACTAAAAAAATGTTTATCTCTTTATATATGTAGTTGTATTATTATTATTATTATTATTATTTTTATTTTTATCACTATGTGACATTGTTATATTATTATTATTGTTATTATAGTTAGACACATATTTTACTTTTATTTATTATAGGATCATATCTCAATTACTTGCACTTTATATTTGTTTTGTTGTTCATTTTATCTTTATATTTATGTAATTGTTTGAATTAAAAAAAATAGTTAGTAAAATTAGTAAAATGATAAAACTGACAATTTTTTTTATTATGAATAATTATTTAAATTTAAAAAATAATAATTAATAATTAAGAAGATAAAGTTGTAAAAACAAAAAGAGGACACAAAAATGTGTATATATTGATATATGTAATTGTTGTATTATTTTTTTATCACTACGGGATATTATTATATTATTATTATTTTTATTATTATTATTATAGTTATACATACATCTTAATTTTATTTACTACGAGATCATAACTGAATTACTTGTCCTTTTTATTTGTTTTGTCATTAATGTTTATCTTTATATATAATTATATATTATGATCGTTAACATTAGCCTTAGTATTAGCATTGACATTAATATTTGGGTTAAATATGTTTTTGGTCCCTCAAGTTTCAGTGAATTTTGGAATTAGTCCCTCATCAAAACTTTATACCAATTTAGTCCTTCATCTTTCAAAATGCGTGAATTTAGTCCTTTTAACCAAATTTTGTTAAGTTTATATAACGTTTCAAGCACATTTCATGATAATATTTAAGTTAACATTAAAGCAAAAATGTGTCAAACAATGTAAATAATTTAAATACTATCATGAAATGCGCTTGAAACGTCAGATAAACTAACAAAACTTGGTTAAAAGAACTAAATTCATGCATTTTGAAAGATGAATGATTAAATTGGTCAAAAGTTTTGATGAGGGACTAATTCTAAATTTCGCTGAAACTTGAGGGACTAAAAACATATTTAACCCTTAATATTTATAGCATAAACATTATTATTATTATTATTATTTTATTATTTATGTCATTAGTTTGTTATTATTGGTATTATTATTATTATTTTTATTATTATTATTACTATTCATAGTTGTGTTATTATTATAAGTGTTTTTTTAATTATAAAAAATGCTTTTGTACTAAATAATTATGCTAAATAGATTTTCGATCTTTTAAAACTTTTATAATTTATATTAATATTATTATTAGTATTTTTAATGCTTAAATAAATATGATAACAATTATATTATTATTCTAAAAGGATTTGAAAAAAAAATTGTACACGCACAGATCACATGCTACTATAATTATTTCGTAAAATCAAATAACTGCACCATACTATGATATCAATTCTATTTATTATATTTAAAACTGAAATTATTATCACATCACTTAAATTTACTACTTCGTTACTTTAATAATAACATTTACACCAATATAACCTAATTTTCAAGATATTTCATTACATAATATTTTCACTACTTTATTATTTTTATACAAAATAAAAAAAATACAACCCGTGTGTACGCATGGGTCAATCTACTAGTTACAATAAAAAGGTAATACTGATAAGATAAAACAATAATAATAAAATAATAATAATAATAAAATAAAGGAATAATAATAAATATAATAATAATAAAATTATAAATAAAATAAAATAATGATAATAATAACAATAATAATTGTGAGACCTCTTTTATTTTTACACTTTGTTCCACAGAGGGGTTGGGGCCTAGCCTTTTCAAGGGCCCATGTTCAGCCCACTTTGAATCCCTAAGACCTCCCTCACAGTCACTCACTCTTCATTCTGACACTTTTTTACAAAAAACAGTCTCCCCCCTCCCTTGTAGTGCTGCAAGAGCTCTGCTAGGGCACCAACCTTTGCACCTTGAGCTAGTGAACCGTCCTTGTTTGGAGCTGCGTGAGTTCATATCTCCCTGTAAGTTACATTAAACCACATTTTCTTTCCGCTTGTCTTTGTTCCTAAACTATGGTCTCACGTAGTCTTTGTCAAGGTCTCATTTTCATACTTGTACGTCCTTCTTGTTCAGCTTCTTAAGCTACTGTTATGCTGTAGTGAGCCTTGTTTGAGCTTTCTTACACCACAGTCCTCTTATTCCAGGTAAGGAAAGTTAGGGTTTCACGTTTTTAAGTTGTTTTTCTTGTTCCTGTTTTGTTTGGCTAAGTTTTATTAAGGTAAGGGGATCTACACCTTGTATTCATATGATTTCTAGTTTATGTGATTAGTGTTTTGTGGAATATGAGACAAGATTGGGGAAAACGTTAATTTTTGGTGTATTTCCAAGTTAGGGGTTCAAATATTCATGAAACTGTGATATTTGACGTTATTTTTTGTATTTTGGAAGCGTCGGGTGGTCGTTGGGCGAGTGCCTTGGTCGTTGGGCGACTATGTCTTTCTTCTGATATTTGTAATTTTAGTAAAATTGACTTTCCCAACTCATTAACCGTTGGATTGAACTCAAATTTGGACATTTGGTTCATAACATGCTATTTTATGGTTTGACCGATTGGATCGTCGATTAAATGTCTGTAGATTGAGAAATGTGTCACGCATTATTGTAGTGATTTTGGTTTTGTGATAATAAATTTTCTTCGGAATTTTGATGTAAGAATTATGGTTGTGTGTTGTGCTTGATTATATGGAATTGCAGGTACTTAAATGTTGGCACTCACTTATTTGGAATGAATACTATTTTGTGATATATGTATGTCATGGTATTCATTTATAAAGTATGAGATTAAATGATATCTTGTTATGTTGAGTATGAAATGGAAAAGATGACTTGTTTGGTTGGTGGTGGATTGGCATGAGACTTGAATGATTGAGATGGCATGTGGAAATTGTTGGTAAAAGAGTTTCAAGGGAAACTCTTGGTGATGATGGTTAGTGTATACCTTGATATAAAAGATGTCTAAATAAAGGAAGGTATCTTGAACTCTAATAATCGTTCACGCTCACATAGAGCAAAATGATTTATGTGATGAGAGTGGTAGGAGGTCCTAGTCTTGGGACATATTGGGCCCAATACATTAGAGGATTAACCCTGTGTGTGGTTGGGTGATAACCCCTTGTGTCTAGACTCTGCAGAGTTTAGAAACCAGCATAGGCACATACTTCCTTTAGAATTCTATATCAAGAGTATAATCCGTATAATTGAGTCATAAGGTCCTGCATTTGTTTGCTATCACACGAATTGGGTGCTTAATGTTTTGTATGTTTATAACCTGATTTAACATTTACTTGCTTAATAACATGTTGAAAATTATTTTTACTCTAGCTTACCCTTTCTCTTTGTGTTTGTTCTCTTCTTTAGCTTTTCCATTTTGCAATTATCACTAAATCCTTGGTGTGAGCAGATATGGAGACTCTTGGTGGTCGTGATGTTGGCAGGGAGGTTGCGGTGTAGTTAGGCTTCCTGGATCCTTTATTGCTCATTGTTGAGCCTTTCTTGTACTGTTATTTTGTAGTTTCTTGCTATGTGAGCAAATTTCCAGTTTAATCTAATTTGTGTTTAGATTCTATTCATGGCATTGTGCTATGTCTTTGGGTTTCCATTCCAGTATAATTTGGGATAAATGAAAAAGGTTAATTCTAAATATACTTTATGTCGGTACCCTATTTTATACTATAGACATGCGACGTTCTATTTATTTGAATTATTCAACTAAATTGGGACGTTACAATAATAAAATGATAGTAAAATAAAGTAAAATAAAAATAATAATAATAGTAGTTATAAAATTAACTAAAATAAAAACAATAAGAATAAGAATAATAATAATAATAATAATAATAAATAATAATAATAATAATAATAATCATATGTGTTATAGAAGAAAAACTCTAAACATCACGTCAAGCCAAAAAGAAGAATCATAATAATCATAGCAGTGATGGGGTCATAGAGAGAACTCAATACAATGGAAATCACAAGCACATACATACTCTCTCTAAAACCATATACGACAAACATCAAGAACTTAAACGATACAGGAATTTGGTTCATGAGAAAGCTTTCTTGCATCAATATATAACGCAATTGCATATAATATCATTAAAACAGGAAATGGCAGCTCCCCTAACCTTGATTTCCCGAATCAAAGCTCTTATAGAGTTCTTTTTGCTCCAAAGAGTCACACATTTGCCTCCATACTAAGACGAGCATTAACTCTCTTTGAATTCAGGTGTGTGCTTGGAAAATTTTTCCTCTGTCACCCACAATTGAATCCCCACCAAAACCTTATTGTTTCCTCTCTACTTTGATCTTAACCTAAGTATTTCACTAACATTACTAAAAAAAAAGGAAAATTAAATGGAAGAGGTAAATGACCATCAATTGTCATTTACTTGATAGTTTCCAGCCCTTCTAGTTTCCTTCTATGATAGCTAGGGTTTTATGAACATCTCTCCTCACCGCCAAAATAATATGAGCGCAAAAGAACTATTTTTATGTTCAACAAGGTTCAAACCCACACCCTCACAAATACAAATCCAAAGCACAACCAACCAACCAATTCATGTTTTATGATGTTTTATGCACACATGTGTTTATACATTAAGTCACGAGATCTTATCCCCACGCAAAACAAATTAATAATCAATTAACACCACAATGTCATACACAAGACTTGAACCCAAGTCCTTTCATATAATCAAGGACTCTTAACAACTTAAGCTAACATTATTCCTTGTCTTTTCTCTCCACATTAATGAACTTAGAGATTCCCGCCCTCGCATTTATTAAATAAATATTTATTTATTTATTTATTCCGGGTCTTGTGGGCAATATATAGTATAATTATGTTTTGATTTATAACTCGAGAAGAAAAGCATGGACCAAAAGTAAGCAAGTTTATCAAGCCATAGTGCCCACGTACAAAAAGTATCAACCCATTTAAAGAATCAAAGATAGTTTTGAAAGAAAAGCATGGACTAATATGAGGGAAGATTGAAAGTTTATCAAGCGATACTGCTCACACATGCCGTAAAGTTTTAGCATTCAAACTCATCAAAAGAATCAAATCAATTTCATGTAGAAAGTAACTATCCAAATATATACCAAAATACCTTAAAGGAAACTTAAACTCTCAACTAATCCCAACTCCCTAAAGGGCCTGGCACTGTATCAGGCAAGGTGGATTTTCCAAATGGGAAAAGTAAGCAGTTCAGGAACAGAAGCACCAATAGATGAACAGATGAAGAGAAATGAGAGACTAGCCAATTGATTTGACATAAGTTATAGATGTATAGCAACGTCTTTAGCCAAAAGGGATTGGGTCACTACTAACTAGTCAAGTACATATATGCAAAAACTCATGTATATACAACCTTCCTAGAAATAAATACATGGAAGGACATCTACCAAATGTCTTAATAGTAGTTGGATAGAGAAAAGTTAGATATAGATGTATAACAACACCTCATATCAAATGAGCCAAAAAATACTCTAGAACAAGGTAAGAATGGTCACACCTTACACCTTCAGTATTAGACAATTCTTGGACCATTCATGGATGTTTCAGTTCAGGACAATTCACATGTAAAAAATGTTTAATCATCAACGTAAGTGGAAGTGTTAAAGACTCCACATCATCCAATGATATAGTAAAATAAAAAACATATAAGTATGGGTTAAACAAGAAACTAGTTTCAAAGGAATGAACCACACCTAAACCCAAATTCTAAAAGTTCATTTATGTTAGATTAGTTCAACCTTGCGCAACCTACTCATGCAGTATTGAGATATGTTACTCTTTGATTATGAAATAAGATATACAGGCATAATAGTTATCTTTAGTCACAATAGTCCTCGAAGGTAAGAAATATTTGTATTTGTAATTTTAAGAATACCTTCTTTCAATACATAATTTTGAGCATAACCTTTGACATATAACAACTAGCTTAAAATTTTAGTTCAATGTGTTCAGCTAATTTTTGTCTCTATTATTCTCTAAAACATACAAGTTCCACCTTTGTGTTGTCGATGCTGATTAATTTATACTCTATTCTTGAAGGGAGAAATAAAAATAAATTGACTATCATATAACCCACCACAAGAATGCAATACCATACATTTCATTTATTGACTATCATATACACCTCCAAGAATTTAGCAGATGTGAATATCTGACAGGGGAAAACTAAGTGATTGTTTGGGTAGCACTTGAAATCCTGGTCGTGGGACGAAAACTGTGTTTTTATAGTACATTAATTGTTTGGGTGCCTTCCAAAATTTCAAAATGAAATTTGAGGCAAGAATTGATATTGAGAACCGTGATCGAGTATTAAACGTGCCAGAGCGGACAATACCTCAGATACATAAGGATTGACCCTAAACATTGTCACTCGACAGACTTAATATCGGAACACAAATATTTTTTATTTTCAAATTAATTATACATCAAGTTAAATTGTTTTTACTCAAATGCATAATAACCTATGTGCACGAATACGGTACATGTATCAGATACGACACGTATCCGATACGTTGATACATTTATTTTGAAAATAATAGGACACGATACGTGATAGATACATGATATATGAATATTGAAAAATGTGTACAATAATTCTTAAAAACATAATAAATATATTATTGTTATTGTATTAATCCAAATTAAAACTATATGTACTAAAGTATCAACATAAAAAATATAAATTATTATCATCATAAAAGTACCATATAAGAAAACTCTTAAATAATGACCAATTTTAGTAACCAAAAATATTATAGAGACCAATTTCCTAATTAGAGACCAATTAACTAATTATTTTGGTAGCCGAAACTTCGGTAACTAATGTTAGTGACTAATTTAGAAACCAATTATTTTGGTAGTCAAAATTTTGGTAGCTAATGTTAGGGATCAATTTATAATAAAAAATATTTTAATTATCAATTTAGAGACTAATTATAATTTTTTAGAACTATTTTAGTTGCCAATAATTTTTAGTTTTTTAAACTGATACTTAAATTGGTTACTATATAGTGACTAATTATTTTTGTTACTAAAATTGATCATTATTCAAATATTTTCTTGTACCGTACTACGATTTTGTAAATTAGGTACTTAACTGATAGGTATTGATAAAATATCCTAAAGTATCATAGATGAATACGTGACCGATACACATACATGACTCAAATTGAAATATCGGTACATCATAGATAATAACTATGAATACTTTACGATTTTGATTAATTACGTGTTGTGCGTTCCGGTATCATATATTTTTTTCATAATCTACTCATTTGCTAAACATATAATAACAATATACTTGATATGTCATCAAAATAATAAAAAAGGTCATTTAATATTAAAATTTTATTATAATGATTTTATTTTATTTATTTTTTTAACACATCTTGTGCTTTTAATTGATCGATAAAATATAACAAAAATTGAAAATATATTAGGAAAGTATATATAAACCATTGAAAATGATGATTCTTTTATGTTATAATGTTGAATGATAACTTTTATAATTAAGTGAATAATTTTTGTGTCAATTTTTTTAAAATTATATTTTTTTGACAGTATTGTTGAAACAGATTATCAAGTGTAATTTTTTTTTTTTTTTTTTTTTTTATTTTTTTTTTTTTTTTTTTTTTTTTAAAATTTTTTTTTTTTTTTTTTTTTTTTTTTTTTTTTTTTTTTTTTAAGTTTTTTATATATTTGCATAAAGCGGGGTGGAGAAGATTGCGTGGCCACCCAGTTCTAAAAGAATTCCATTTTTCTTTTTTCTTTTTTCCCTTTACTAATACGCATCTCATATACCGTCTTACTCGAAGTATCAGTTTTCAAATCTTCGATTCCATCACTGATATTTCTCTCCTTCTTTCCCTTTTTCTCTCTCTCTCTCTCTCCCTCCGCCGAAGATGGCGCCGCCTGCGGCAGCAGTTGAAGGCGGCCAGGCACCGCAAGGGAGGCAGCAACAGCCGCAAGGAGGGTTCGGCCTCACAGGAATCATACGCATGGTCGTTTTCTGGTACTTCGCTTCTAAATTCTTCTCTCCCAAAAAACCTACCGAACCTTCCGCTCTCATCTCCAATCTCTTCCAGAAAGCACAGCCTCTGGTACTCTCAATCTCTCTCTCTCTCTCTCTCTCCCTCTCTCTCTCTCACACACACGCCCACTTTTACCTCTGCTAACTCAGCTTATATTGCATGATCTCACTTCGATTTTAGCATTATTATTATTTCTCTAAATTCGCTTGTTTTTTAGTCACTTAGATTGATTTTTAAACGTAGGTTAGGTGCTTATACAATTTCGATGATACTTTTAGGTTATGATTTGTGATTGAAATTTCAATTTCCTCGTTTCGTAGTGTGATGAAGAGTTATGAAGTTAGTTTTGTTCACGATCAGAAGTATCAATAAGTAACATTTACTGAAAATCGAAATTAGGTTGTTGTGTAATTATCTTACTGGTCTGTGTTCTGATGCTGGCGCGAGCTGCGGAGGCTTTCCTAGTTGTTGTTGCCTTTTGTTTTTGTTGTTAATTAGGTTGTCTTCTGGATGCTATTTTTTGTTCAGGATATGTGGCTTTATCTTTCCGAGAACGAGAAGTTCAACGACTTTGGTTCTGAAAGTTCACTTGTATGGCATGAAACCAATATTCCGTATGCTGTTTGGGGAACTGAGAGTACCAGGACTCTTACTTTGGACTATAATCCATCGGAGGTATAAAATTGAAACTTGAAAATGCTTACTACTAGCTATCCCTCGCTTATTTACATTCCTTTTCGGAGAACGGTTAAAGTAGTTCCCGTAATTTATGGTTTCTTTTTCTACTTTAGTCTTTGAAGCATAATGGGAGTCTATATGCTCATGTTTTCTTCGCACACTCTGGCTTTTCACCCGACCCAAGTGATCCAGAATACCAGCCTCAGGCAGCATTTGGAAGGACACATCGTATGTCTTTTTCACTTCTTATTGATATTTTAGCATTAAATATGTATGAAAAAGTGGTTTACGTGTTGTCTTTATTTATGTTGGTCTCAGCTGTTGTGACGTACTTGCCCAAGTCTAAGGCAGATAAAAAGAAAAGTCTGTTGGGAGGTTCGCCAGATTCTAGTGAGGCTCAAGTGACATCCAAGGTTTGTTATTGCTCCTATACTTTTTTATAATTAGCTTGATGTGAAACTGTTATGATGGCACTTTGCCTTGAGCTCAAGATCTTTATTAGAGTGATTGGTTTTTTAAACATAAAAACATCATATTTTATTCTGCATAATGTCAAAAATTCAGTTACCTTTTTAAATATCCTATTTCGTCTTAATGTCTAACCCATATATTATTATGTTATGCAATATACAGTTTTCATATTCCTTTTGCCCCCTATTCATGGAGCCTTTTGGAGGAGCATATAGTATGCTGTCATTAATTCTGTAGTTGAATCAGTCGATAGAAGTTTTGGCCATAACTTATTGTTAAAATCTTAATCTGTAATCCTATTTCTTAACCTTCTTGGCCTAGAAGAGTTGCCCCTAGATCTAATCCTTATGATTTGGCTCAGTATGTTTACATGGAACAACTTGCACCATTCAAGATATTTTATTTTCTTAATCATAGTAGTAAGTATCGTACGAAACGAGACGATTCTCATTGGTGAGGATACGAGTTGCATGAAGAATTGCTTTTGTTCCTGTATCATATTTGAATCACATGAATCGCATTTCGAATCAGCAATCGTGGCTTGAACCACAACCTCTATGGATCGCTTTTTGCAAGGGTTCGCTTTTGCTTCAGTCCTCGTCTTGAGAGGGGAGCAAGTGGGGTGGCTGAGGCTCTGGGAGTGGTGGTGGAGGGAGGAGGAGGGAGTGGAGTGTTGACAGAGGAGGCTCCCACGAGAGTTCTCATGGCAGTGGATTTGAATGCTGCAGTGGCCATCGGAGAAAGGAGAAACTGAAGTTCAGAATTCTAGGTTTGCGGGTGGCCATAGGAGAAAGGAGAAATTGAAATGCAGAATTCTAGGTTTGCGGAAGGGAAAGTGTAGTGAGGCATTATTGGTCTTCGCAAAGTACCATACTATATAATAATAAAACATATTTATATTTATGGTAAAAGAATATACAATGAATTAATTTAATAAATGCATTTTTCCTATTTAATTATATATTATACTTTTTAAAGTTTATGAATCTTATGATTCATGATAGATTCATGATATGTTAGTATTTAGTGCTTTCCATGATGACATGTTACTGATTGTTCTCTTTTTGTTAGGTGGTCGATGAACCTGAAGAAGATGATGATTCTAAGGATGATGACTCTAAGGATGATGGTCCTGTGGAGTGGGTTTCATATTGGAAACCAAATATAACAATTAACTTGGTTGCTGACTTCACTCAGTATGTTTCTTTGGATTCATTTAATTTTTGGCACATATTTTAAATTATATGTTCTGCCTTTTTCATTAACATAATTTCTGTTTAAATTAGATGACTGCAGATTATAACTTTATGAAGGAAGTGTTGTGCAGGAGTTTAGAGAGATTGTCAGATAAATTAACTTCTTTTAATTAGAATTTAGTTTTACATGAAGTATAAGAGGGTGGTTGGAAATAGTTATGCATTTCACTTGGAATGAGATTTCATTTTTGGGGTGAATTGGGTGTTTTGTTTGGAACTTAAACAAAATGTAATGTGGAAGATGCAGTTGGTTAACCATCACGTAATCCAATCTCCAGAACTAAGAACGTTATATTCTCATAAGAAATCAGCTAAATTCTTTCAAATTTTGACCATTGTATACATCTTATGAATCGGAATCCTATATATTTGTGACCCACGACACTGCTGCCATCAATCTTCCATCTCTCGAGGGTACATCTTTGCTCCTTCAATCTGTCTTTCTCCTGATCTCAAAACACCAAGATGCAATGTAATGTAGCCCATGGCGGATAACTCATTCATTGTAGTTAATACCAGGAAATTGTGCTGCCATAGCAGTGATGCCGAGCCAAGTAAACCCTGTCTGCTTTAAATTCTGTTACTTTACATATTTCTTTGTGGTGAAGATTATGGCCTTTCAAGCACAGAGTTACACTTGAGAAGTCAGAATAGATGGAATCCCTGTTTTGTTCACTCTTGTTTTGGCAGAGGAAGGATTTTAGGGCTAGAAATTCTTCATCCATAAAATTATCCGGCTGCTCACATTTTCCAGCCCATCCAGTCCAGTCCTTTTACTGGTCTTTGCTCTGTTTAACACAACTTGGTCATTTCCTGCTTCTCTGTATTTTTTTCTAGCTCTCCATTTTTTTTACAAGAGATGTCCTGAATTGCGTGTTCTCCTCCTTATTCTCCTTGACTCTTTATGTTTTTGATTTGCTAGCTATGTCTTAGAATGATTATGATTGCATATGTAGTCTATAATCTTGATTAATTTTGAAAGAGAGAAAAATAAAGGCAAGAGGGGCTGAAAACTGAGTATGAACTACCAAGGAGTCTGTTTTATATAAGCTGATTACAATAAATACAAATAGGATATTGTATTCATGTACATGATATTTTATGTGTATAAATCATATTCTAATAAGTCTAATTCTAATCAGATATCCCAATGATTATGAGGATCCTGATTAAATAAGGAAACAAATCATAAAATATAAAAGAAGAATAAGTCCCAAGAAATCATCTAGGATATTGTAAAATAATATGAACAAATATTTCAAACAATTATTAATGATGAATTTGCCCTTAATTTATTTTTCAGTTGTATGTGGAATATGGGTTACCTATCTTTTAGCCATCGTAGTACCTATTTGCTATTTAGTGAGTGGTAGAGCAACCCCCACCCACACACACACCCCACCACCACCATCAAACATCAAAGGAAGTTGCCATGAAGCAGCTCCTTGCAGTAGTGACTGTTGCACCACCATCTGCAGCTGAAATTGTAGTCAAAATGAATTTTTGGGGCCACTCCAGCTTTTGGGCCATTGAATATAAAAGTACCCCTGAAACCAGATTCATTTAAGGGAGGTTTTGGAAGGTGACAACTTGTAAGCTTGAGCCTTTCTGCTAGTCAATCTCCTTTTATTGACCATTGAGATCATCTGCTGCTTTTCTTACTCTTAAAGAAGAAAAAGGAAGGTAAAGGGGGATAGGATGGGAGAAACAAATTATGGTGTTTTCTGTGGGGGTTGGTGTTGGGCATGCACTCATAACTGGCGACTCTCTATTCTAAGTAGACTACTACTGGACAGGTTTTTTTTATTCATCATAAATTATATGTTCTCCATAGTGTTTTCTGTATAATGCCCATCTCACAAGCATTCTTTAGATTGAGCCTTCTTTGCCTTTGGAAACAGTGAGAAATTGAGATGAAATAAGAATGCAAAATGATGAATCTTAGTAGTAGAGTTTTTACTGATCAAATGTGTCTGTCTTTTCTTTCTAGTTGTCAGTTTTTGGCTCATGGGCAGGTGTTTGATGTTTATATTTTGAGACAAAACTTGAGCTTTTAACAGATGGACTGTTACATGGTGAAGTAATGCCACATAATTCTCTCTGTGGTTTTGATAGGTTGATCCATGTTAAACCTACGAAGCCAAAACCCAAATGTGATTTTGGTTTTTTAACCACTATTGGTTTTTTAACTACACAATATGTATTTATACCATTGAATAGAATCAATTACAATAAAGACACCTGATAATTAGGAATCAATTATACTAATTTCCGAGATTATTTAACAGTTAATTTTCTAGAAATCTGTAAAGGTTGATTATACTCTAACAATTATAATATATTTTTACTGTTTGCAGGTACCCAAAAACAGGTGTAGCACCAAACATTGCTCCATGTATCCTTGTTATTTATATTTATTTTGTTCGTTATTAATTATTAATTATTATTATTATTATTTACTTTTTTAATTTTTCTCCCTTTCTTGGCAGTGCTTTCTGGATGTCTTGTCTATCATTTAACATAGTATGTTCACATTATGTAAGATTAATCTTGAATCATGGAGAACTTATAGATGACAATGCCTTATTAGCTGAATACTGTGTCATTTCACTTTCCGTAAGGTCTTATTTTGACATTTCTCTTATTTTTTGAGTTTCACATTTTTTTGTTTGACTTTCCGGTATATTGACAGAGTAACTGGTATGTTCATCCAATATGTTTATTTGACCTAGTTTCCTTAACTTTGGGTTCCCAGACTTGAACGTTGATCCTTTCACCGGGAACTACTATCCAATTGTTTATTTCAATGAGTTCTGGTTACTCCGGGATAAGTTGATACCTTTGAATGAGACAGTGACTGAATTACGTCTTAACCTGGAAGTTGGTCCCATTAGTATGACAAAGTGGCAGTTATTCCTGCAGATTGACCAATCCTTCCAGATTCACCGTAATTATGGAAGCATGCTTGAAGGCGAGGCTGATGAACTAAAGGTTTGTAGGTTCACAAACTTCTCTCAATTTTACATAATTATTAATTTGTAGTATATTTAACTTATTTGATGAAACGTTCATGTTGAGTACTTGTATACTATGTTGAATAATGATTTGTTTGAACTCTGAGACCTGGTTTTTGTTTTCCTTTTTTGACTCCTCTATGTACTTGACGTCACGTTTTTTCAGTTGTGATATCTTGTTCTTGAACTATTGTCCTCTTTGGTTGTACTGAGTAGTTTTGCTCTGTTCAACTGCTCAAGTACCGCTAAATAGAATATTAATTTGAAATAAAATCTTGATGAAAATTGCTCCTTTTGGTTTTTTGAAGATATTTTAATAAAGATAGTATTTGGTACTTAATACAAAATCCTGTTTATACCTTGTCGAATTTATTTTATTGAAAGAATGAGGGCGGTAAGGGTTGAATTGAATTATTAACCACTTGGGCATAGAGGTTCTACTATTATGTCACGAGCTAACATTCCTAAAAGTTTGAGCTCTACTGTGAAAAACCTGATTTCTGCTTGATTATTTTCTTTTGTTGTTTTTTCTCTTGTTTGTGCACCCATCATCAACCCTTAGCATGTGCAATTTTTCATTACATCTTAACATTTCCTACCAGATATTCACTTCACAATACTCATCTCTATGTTATCTCGTAGCATCTTGGCATTTCAACCATAAAGTGGCTTATTAAGTACTGTATATTAATACTCTTAAAGATTTTAAAATGTAATTATGTCAGAGGGTGTATTAATTGTGCATCTCTTTCTCACTGTATGAATTGTTGACTGTCTTGTTTCTCTAATTGGCTAATATTTGATTTTGTTAATTATGTCAGAGGGTGTTCTTGGAAGGAAATCCTTACCTCCTGGCAATTACCATGGTTGTTTCACTTCTTCATTCAGTCTTTGACTTCTTGGCTTTCAAGAATGGTAAGTCTATTGTCTAGCAATCTTTGAGAAAGCACCTCCAATAAGGTAATGCATATGGGTTTGGTTAGAAGCATAGGTTATCATCTAATTATTTTCTTTCTACCCAGACATCCAATTTTGGAACAAAAATAAATCTATGGAAGGACTCTCGGCAAAGACTGTTGTTGTTAGCTTTGTTTGTCAGCTTATTATCTTCCTTTATCTGCTTGACAACGACACCTCTTGGATGATTCTTGCTAGCTCTGGAATTGGTTGCGTTATTGAGTTCTGGAAAATTGGAAAAGCCATGCGCATAGAGGTTTTTTTCGTGATCTTTTGGCTTTTTTAATAAGTAATTTTCACATTTTGATTGGTACCATTTTATGTATTTTTAATATAAAAATGGCATGATACTTTTTTTCCCTCTTTGTTGCTATGATACTTTCTACTGGTTTGCATGTGCAGAACATCTGCTGAGACCTTTCATACTTACACATACAGTTTATTTTTCATATTACATTTACATTCCGGCTTTGTTTGCCACTTTTCTGTTGTTCCTTAATTATTTTCATTGACACCTGCAATCTGTAATTTAATTTTTCCAGATTGATAGGTCAGGAAGGATACCTATGTTGAAGCTTCGTGATCGAGAGTCATATGTCCGAAACAAGACAAAGGAATATGATGATATTGCGATGAAGTATTTATGCTATGTTCTGTTTCTCCTTGTTGCTGGATTTTCTGTTTACTCACTGATGTATGAGCGTCACAAGAGCTGGTATTCTTGGATTCTGTCTTCTCTCACAAGTTGTGTATACATGTTTGGTAAGCACTCTTCTAATTGGGTATGCTATGATTGTGTTTTCATTGATACTACCATATATTAAATTGTCACAAAGCTATCTAAATTAATTAAATTAAAAAGAGGTGCTTTGACTCTGGTAAATTTGGTATTAATTTTCCTAACCATTGTGACTCATGCTTCCCTGGCAATATTGTACTGAATGGCTGAATCACTAGTTCTTTCATGCTTTTTCGGGTGGTTGTCTTAATCTCAAGTGCTTCTAGCAAAGCCGGGATTTTGTGAATGAGTTGAAAGTTAAAATAGAAGAGCATTTTTACATTATTTTGAGTCAAACTTTATACTGAAGTAAACATCACTATTTCTGAGTAAAAAATAAATTAGAAACAAAATTAGAATACTTATTCTCATACTAATCATTATTATGCTGTCCTTGTACTGAAATATAATAAATATGAAATTCACCGATGGGAAATACACCGCTATTTTTCTTTGCTGCGTTTTTACTTTTCTTTTGTTGAATAAAAGTATTGACAATGTCTTGGTTCTTCTGTTCACTTTTTTACCCTCCTTGTTTTTCTTATGGGCAAGGAAAACCATGGTATTTTTCATAACAAAGTATTCACCGAGGATGTAGAAGTTACTAAGTGGACATGCATGAGAATTCAAACCAAACACCCAGTCATGCATTGGACCAATATCCATGTAGATTATTATGATCATTAAATTCACTAGTATTGTAAACTTTGTAATGTTTGTACTCTACTGGAAAACTGTTGCAGGTTTTATTATGATGTGCCCTCAATTGTTCATCAACTACAAGCTCAAATCTGTTGCTCATCTACCTTGGAGGCAAATGACTTACAAGTTTCTCAACACCATAATTGATGACCTTTTTGCCTTTGTTATTAAAATGCCAACACTGCATCGGCTTTCTGTTTTCCGTGATGGTAAGATTATGACTATGACCACTTGCTATTCTGTGCAACTTGACCTGATAGTTGAATAACTGTGGATAAAAATCTCATTACTTATCGAAATTAGGAAGCAAGGTGCTACTAAGCTGACAAAGCTTATGATATTTGAATTTGTTCTTTGGTGGAAGCTTTGTCTCTTAAATTTATATTTATATTATATACAATGATGAGTTTGAGTCCCAGTCTATCTGAGAGCTAATAAAGTTAAATTTGAACTTAATGGTTGTGCATTAGCATTATGAGGTTAAAGTAAAACTTTGTTTCTTTGAGAAGGATTCCCAGAAGAAAGGTGTACCTTCTCCATCAGAGTTTTGAAGCTGAAATTATTAGTTTTTAGGAAGGAAAGGACCTTGCGTTTATGTATCTTACTTCTTCTGACCTCGGCTTGCATTCACGGACCTTCATGACTTCCATATAGCTGAAAGAATTTCCATTCTTGAATCCAGTCTTCGCTCCATAAGTTCACCAATTTGAATGTCATTTATGAAACTGTATTCTAATTGTGACTTTTCTCTGAAGATTAGGTACTTCGCAAGTATATATCACAGTTCATCAAATGCCATTTATGAAACTGTATTCTAATTGTGACTTTTCTCTGAAGAAGATTAGGCACTTTGCAAGTATATCACAGTTCATCAAATGTCTTGTATCATTTGTCTTATTATCTTCTTTCGTCCCTGCCTTGCAGATCTTATCTTCCTCATATACTTGTACCAGAGGTGGATTTATCCAGTGGACAAGAAACGTGTAAACGAATTTGGTTTTGGAGGCGAGGATGATCAGGCTGTGGCCGAAACAGACGCTGCGAAGGAAGAAGAGAAGAAAACTAATTGATTTGGTTTTCTCTCAACAGTTTGAGAAAATTTTACAGTAGATACTTGATACTGTAGAATTTCAACGGGGATTAATTTATTTTTCTCCCCCTTTTGTTACACATTTGCATTTAGAATTTTGTCTAAAGAAAGCTTTAGTTTGGCCTTGCCTACTGGAATTTTTACTAGGACCAAAGGATGGCGACTATTTAACTACTGAGACCGTCTTGCAGCTTTTAGTTTACCCCTCTGTAGCTTTTCTTTATTTTCAAATGTCTTATTTTTGTGATAGATGACCCTTTTATGTATTATTTTATTCCACCCATGTGTAGTTTTAACTAATTTATTCTTGGTTTTGGTTTATTTTGTACTGTAATTTGTTTAGCGTTTTTATGTTTAAAACCAAATCAATTCAGTTCCACTAGCTCATCTTCACGAATCTGGACTGCCATTAACTCCAATCAGGGAGTAGGAAAAATATTGCTTCCTTTATATTGCAACACGTTGATGCATATGTACCATTAGTTGTTAGTTTAATTACGTGCAACTTAATAAATCGATTTACTTTTCAAGGAAAACCATATTGTGTGGAGTTGCGGGTTGGGGGAGGCTCGTTGACCAAGTTCATGTTAGTAGGCTAGAAAGTGTCAAATTGCTATGATGCTGTCTTCTCGATGGTGATCTTTAATTGCATTTTGAATGAAATTAAAATTCAAGCTGGTCTTTTTTTCTTTTTCTTTTTTTTTTTATCTTTTTTCTTTCATGATGCGCTTTGACTGTCATGATAAAGAATAGGTCTTCAGTATCCATATGCAGATTGTTAAAAATACTATGTTTTCATTTACTTTCAAATCGTTTTGTCAAATATTTCTCTCATTGTTAACGAATCAACTATAGGTTGAGTGATGTTTGTTAGCTTATAGCACATCCATAGGGCTGAATAGATCTCTTGTCAACAGGATACTCTTATTTTGACATCATATTTTCTTTTTTACTATCATATGATACTATTTTTCATAACTATTCTTTCTTTTATTTAAAAATATAAAAAATAACTTTTGTTAAAATTATTTTATCTTTATAAAAGTTATCAAATGGTATCAAACAATCCATAATGTATTTTTTGTTTTATATTTGGACTTGTACAATTCAAAATGTCTTTAATTTTTACATTACAAACTATACAATCTAAAATATAAAATTTTGTATTCTGTATTATATAATCCATGCAATAAAAGTAAAAAATATGTTTTAGATTATACAATTCATAATATTATTAATTTTATTCTGATCATAAAATCCAGAATATATATTTAGTTAGACAAAAAAAAGTGAAGAAGGGAGCTCTGGAGAGCGAAGTGGTCCATGTGTGTAAAGTTGTCAAGATGGGTTAGAACCTGTGAGTTAACTCGGTCCACTACAGTGCGGGCCGAGTTAGGTTAAAATTTTTTTACAAATTTCAATATGAGTTGATTTTTGACCTGACTCACCTAGAATCCGGCTCACCCGGATTGAACTCGTGGTGAGTCGGGTTGGCTCACCAACCCACAAATAAAGGGTCACAAAAATATTTTTTTGTTAAGTTAGTCTTTGCATTTGGGTCATGTTAGGTTGTTTTTTGTAGCCAAAACATATATAATTTTTATTTTTGTGATTTTGGTTTGTATTTGGATTGTATTAAAGTTTATTTAGATTTTAATTAGAATTATATTTTAGTTTTGACTGAAAAAAATTAAAAATTGTATTTTTTTTAAATAAGTGAGCCCATGAGCCAACCCGTTTAACCACCAATCCGTGGTGATTTCAAAATTTTTTCGCTTGCTAATAAGTAAGCCGAGTTGGATTAACTCACTAAGTGATTAACCCGTGATGGATCAAGTTGGGTCAAACCGAATTATCCGTTTTGATAGCTCTACATGTGAGGAAGGAAAGAGAGTATTGTGTGTGTCTAATCAACGTGTCTATTTATATTTTTTCATCTTCTTCCATAATGTTTTTCGACGTTTCCTTTCACTTAACTTTAAAAAATTGGATAGGGATAAAGAAGAGAGAAAGAAGGGGAGAGTGGAGAGGGGGTGCACATGGAAGAAAAAGATTGGAATAAGATAGTGGTAAAATGGTCTTTTCATTTGACCAGTGGAGATGTAGGAAAAAATTATGGAGGTGCAGGAAGAAAAGACCAATATTTCATTATTCAAGGATAGTTCACAAAATGCCAGGCCCATCCCAAACACCCAGCCAAAGCCCAACCTTCGCAAGCCCAAACATAACACCCACCCAGACCACGCCACACTGAGTGCTAGCCGCATCTCCGCCGTGAGCCGCGAAGTTTAGGTCGTGGGTTCTCTTTTTTTCGTTATACATTCCTAAGATACATTGCTAATTTTGTAAAATTTTTATTTTCAAAAAGTAAGTCGAAAAGATAAATGAGTTTTAGTATTTTTTTAATTATGATATTTTTATCACTTGACATTTCCTCATTTTGTTGCAATTAAGAGAGTGTAGGTGTGAACGGAGTCTAAAATGGTAAAAAACAATTGCCTCTCAGTAGCCTGCCTTTTCCCATTCGTGTCTCAACTTCTTGTATCCAAAACGGAACCCTAATCGCGTCTTAAATCAAACTACATCAGCTACGGATCTTCTCGTTGTTCTGTTGGATTTCTGATTCTGTATGTTTTTGTCAATTTTCCTTCCTTTTCATATTTTTTTTAATTCTTGATATTTTCTTGTGTTTGATTTAGTGCAGAGAGAAAGCATAATTCTGTTAGTACGTAGGACGGTGGACATACGGCCAAAGATCTTTAATTCTTTCCAACAAGGTTTGAACGAATTAGTTACATCGTATGATATGCTGATTATGTTGTCTGTTCCACCATAAGTGATACTTACAAATGTGCGCAAATGCCCAAAAAATTATTCTTGAATACTCCTAAATACTTAAATAGATGCTATTGATGTTGTTGTTTCAATTTTGTTATCAGTTTCTGTTGATTATGACAAATTCGATGTATGGGTGTATATATAAGCAAGATCGATTGCAAACAAAATTTATTGACACTTAAAAAACACCAACTATTCTTTTCATCAAAACATTGAGCAAGTAATAGTACTTTGGAGGGGGTAAAGAATCACAGGGTTCTGGAAAAGAGATAGGACTAGAATCGAACCAGACTAATTTTTGGCCAGTGAATGTTACATGCCATTCCTACAACTAAATTTTTTTTGGTCTATATTTTGATAACGAAACTTTTTTTAATAAATAACATTTTGAATTATATGATATTATATTTATATTTTATATTGTTTATTTTAAATATGTCCTGGAAAATATATCTCTATGAAAACTCTTAGTTCGGTTCCTACGTATAAAAAATTATTGAATTGATTCTAATACGAATAAAATAGTCCCTTATGCATTCTTTATTTACTCATTTATATGTAATACATTCTTGATTTGGTTCGTATTCTATAACCTTTTTTATTTTTTGTACCTTATATGTAAAGATTGACAAGTTGTTGGTCAAATTTAGCTCTTTTGTCTCAAATCTAGTCTTCTGGATGCAAAAAGAAGTAATTGAAATGAGAATTATAATCAAGGTGACTAGTCAGATTTTAACAAATGTATTAGCCATGAATAACCAATTCAAGGGTTGTTGGAATTTCGAAAGATTTGTTATTTGGAGTTTCGAAACAGTGGCTGGTCACATTATGTTTTTGGGTTTTGTGCTTTGTAGTGATTATTTGACATTGGATTTGTCGGGATCTTGAAACCTTTTGCGATGAACATACTATAAAATGATCTTTGGATTTGTCCAAAGTTGTTGGAATTCATTTAATTGTTGTACTAGGCTTGTTTTGGTTTTGGCAGGTTTCATATAACAGGATTGTATAGTGGTGGAATATGGGTATCCTTAAATATTGCCTAAGATGTGGAAGGTTTTGATCCTTTTGTACAGGTGGGGGAATTGATGATTGTTTTCAAGATTGGGAATAGATTATGCCACTTTTCAGTGTTGGTATTCTTCCTTTTCTAAGTAGCAAAATTAGAGAGTTGATGTAAAATTTTGTACTAACAAATTTAAAAAGTGAGACTTGATCAAACCACCAAACTTATCAATAGCTAGTCATACTGTCAATTGTTTTCTTAATACTAGAACGTGCAAACAAGCTATTTAGGGCATATCAAAGATTGACTTTGTGATTGCGTTTTATTTTTTTCATTCCCCACTTTATTGGGGATAGCAACAGGGACACTGACCCTTTTTATATCCTGTTGTAGCACTTTGTGACATGGGATAGCGACAGGTACATTACGCTAAAATAATACAAAAGAAGTTGAGAAACACATAACTTTGTCAAAATAAATTTGATTATTAACATTGACATTATTTCATATTCTAAGTTGAACACAAATTGAAGGAGAACAAACAGGAACAAAACAACCACAAAATTAGTATTTTTGTCTCTCCAATCTCTTGAACTTTAAGAGAACAGTCATGGACAGACGCACGAACACCACCAGGCCAGTAGTGATGTCTTCCTCTTCCATCACTGGCACCACCACCATAACAATTCAAAACTCTGAGCCATCTACCTCTTCATCTCAACACCAACAACAGCAACCAGAAGAAGTACTTTTCCTCCCCCTCAATCGCAAGAAGAAAAAGGTCAGTTGGAAAGAGGGCACCGTGGACAATGAGTTCATGCAGAAGAAGAATTCCAAAAGGTGTTGTATCTTCCATAAGGAGAAACCCTTTGATGAAGATGACAGCGATGAAGATGAACATCACTTTGACGAACGCCCTCACGATAGTGGTTTTGCTGTAAGAATCATGATGAAGCTGGCCCAAGCAACTAGAGAATTGATTCACCTGAGCGGTGATTAATGAAACCTAAAACATATATTTGTAGAGTAAATGGTGAAATCGTTGAACTTAGGTTTGCAACTCAATAATTATTTAATTTCGGTTGCAATTATATGATTATGACATTGAAACTAGAGGATGTTCAATTTAAATTTAAGTGTCACAAATAGTTGCCTACTTTAGTAGTGAATAAGAGTTTCACTAATTTTTGTCTCAATTCCTGGGTTCAAAGAATGAGGGTGTTTTTGAAAAGAAAATTCATTCTTTTGTTTTACCTTTCGATCTTCTCTACTGTACCATACTTACACCGGAAACAGAGTATATTGCAAGTGTTAGAAACAATGGAAGGTAAAAGAGAGGATACATAAAGAACAAGCATACACACACGAATTAATGTGTTAATGAACTTTAAGCAGAAGGTTCATTAAACCAGAGATTACAACATAGAGATTTTTCTTCACGACAAACTTTTCACTTAAAACAACTCGAATGTTAACGTAATACTAGAGCTAAAAGGTCCTATATATGAAGACACAAGTAAACTCATATATGAAGACACTCGCTTAATGCATGAACAATGCTTCTAACAAATAAGCTTAGTAGCCATTAAATGATATGACATCAGATTATTCAATCAAATTGTACGTGATATACTAGATATACTAGACAATACTAAAGGATACAAGAGTAATCCTCTAATCTTCATATACTACATGTGTTGTCTATTGCATTTAATTACTGAATCATTTAATTACGTCATTCGTCTAGGAACCTTTTAAACAGATCATACCGACTCAAATCTTCACAATTTTATGTGTTTTTATCATACTATTTTATTTTATTAAGTTAAAATTTAATTGGTATAACTTTTATTATTATTTTTTTATCAATGCTTATATTCATAATTATAAGCTAATTTATTTGTGTGTTTATTATTTTATATTGGGTAGTAAAATTATGAGATTATTTTTGTTCATATGGTTATTATTTTTAACTTCAAATAGTTAGGTATTACTATGTTATTAGATGGGTTGTTGTGAAATGGGCATAAGTATATGATTTCCAATATATTATATTATAATAATTAGGCTTAAATATCTTTTTATCCTCATTTTCGTAGTGTTTGTTGCGGATGATCCTCATTTTGATAGAATGTTTATAATGGTCCTCATTTTGCGCAATTCATGTTTTATTTGGTCCTTTCCTGTAACGCCGTTTAAATCATTAATGGAGCATTGTACAGGTGATAGAGTTTGTATTAGGGTGTGTTACCTGTGTACAGGTGGCTAATTAACGTTAATTTTTTTCAATTTAGGGGAAATTTTGCAATTAGGGAAATTTCTTCATCTTCGTCTTTTTTTGAGCTCGGATTGGCAGAGGAAGCAGCTAATACTTGTCATTTCATCATTGGATTGCAGTTGTGCTCTTCATTTCAATTTTCCAATTAATCATCATCAACGAGGTAAGTCGGTTTATGGTTTTCTGGGTTGTGTTATGGTTTTCATAATTCTATTTTGGGATTTATTTTTCTTTTGATTTATGTGATGTTCTGCATGGTTTCTAAATTACCTGCTGAGACTCCACCAGATGCCCAAATCGCTGAGAATGCACCAACTGTTGAGAATGCACCAACTGCTGAAACTCAAACAACTCAACCACCAAGGAATGAAGTGGAGAGTCAAGCAGCACCACTACCAACACCAAAAGAACCATCTCAGCAGTTTAGGATGAAATTACAGATTAGGAGGAGGCCATGATAGTAGTTATAAACGTCTTAGTTATTTTTGGAATTTCTGATGTAGAATTCATTATTGATGTACTACATCTTGACTTTCCTTAAACTTCGTTCAATTTCACTTTTGACTTTTGCCAAACATTGATGTAGTGCATTTTGATGAGGATGAATTAACGTTATGAATTTAACTTCTTCCAGACTTACATTAATTTAATTTTTTTCAAGCTTAGATCAATATCACTTACTTCAATGCTCATGTCATTTTGAACATGTTGGGACTAATATCAACATAATCAAACTAATTCATTTATTCGTTTAACAATAATACAAAATAGATTGGACTTTAAAAGATTACACACAACAACAGTACGAATAATATAATAACAACACAAGTGAACCCTATTACTAATTGCAGCCTCTTCTCAGCAACCTTCAATGACTTCTCCAAATCATTAATCTGTCTCATTTGTGTCATGATGATGACATACTTTTCATCAACACTACCGTTTGAAAAAGTTGCAGCCCACATTATTGGAACCACCACTTTGTAAATCAATAAACCACAAAATAAAACCAATTTATTATTAACACAAAAATAAAAACAGATTGTACCCAAAATTTTCTACCAATATTCTTTGGAGTTCTTGCCATCTTCAAAGCTGTCATCTCTTAGTAGCTACAACTCAGGGTTAATCCATTTCTCGTGGAATCACCAACAGTGCACGAAGATTGGGACCGTAACATACCTATATAATGGGATTGCAGGAGGAAGAAGATTGCAGCAACACCAATTGGGAATGGAGGAACAAGATTGCCAAAACTCACAAACTGCCCAAACATTCCTTACCCAAACCCTAGCTCACTTATTTATCCCCAAATATCTAATTACACACATGTACAGTACACGTAACACACCCTAATACAAACCGTATCACTTGTATAATGTTCCGTTAATGATTTAAACATCATTACAAAAAATGACAAAATAAAATACGAATTGCGAAAATGAGAACCATTTTAAACATTCGATAAAAATGGGGATCATTTTAAATATTTTGTGTCAAAACGAGGACCATCCACGACAAATACTACAAAAATGAAGACAAAAAAGGTATTTAAACCTAATAATTAAAATGAAGGATCAAAAGTCAACTTTGGGGAAGGAAGAAAAGAGTGAAATTTTGGGAACATATAAAAGAACCAAAATAATTTAGGAGAAGCTTGGAATTGGATTGGGAGAGAGTGAAAATGGACTTGGATGCAGTGAAGAGGTACTTGGAGAAAGGAGTGGGAACATCATCGGAGGTTGATGGGTTACCACCGAGGTTTCTGGAACCCTTAATAATGAATTCGCTTAAGGTTGATCTCATCGAACCTGGTCGCATTCTCTGTTCCATGAAGATACCACAACGTTTACTCGTACGTGCACTTGCTCACACCTTTTTCTTCTTTCATTTTTATTTTTTCTCGTTTTAATTCTTTTATGGGATTTTGTTTGTGCAGAACGCTGGCAATACGTTGCACGGTGGTGCCACCGCTGCGCTGGTGGATGTGGTGGGGTCCGCCGTGATTCCCACCGTTGGGTTCACAGGTCCCAATACGGGGGTTTCCGTTGAGATTAATGTTTCCTACGTGGATGCTGCCTATGTCGATGTATCTCACCAACTATCCATCTCTTTTGATTATTGATTTGTGATTTGTGATTTGTTATAATGATCCATTGACTTGATAATGAATCATAGTAATGGGGTCAGGTTTGGTTTGAGTGATTGATTTTTGTTCCATTAATTGCTCTTCGGAAAGTTTTCGTGTGTGAATGAATCATCTTTGGTGTTTCTTCCTTGGACTGTCTGTCACATTGTATTGAATTGAGTAACAGTGGCGTTAGAAGAACATTAGTTTAGTATGTATTCTGAGACTTGGTTGCTGAAATGTGTAGTTTTGACCAAACACGTTGCTCAAGTTCTGGACTTTGGTTACCTTAACTAAATTCTCTGATGATTTGGGAACTATTTTGCAAATGATTAGCAGAAAAGTAAAAATCTTTGTCTTTTCTATGTTAAAGTAGGTGAGTGTGGGAGTGGTGTGTAGGAGAACTTGATTGGTTGACATGGTCTATTCTTTGAGTGGAATTTATGGAGTTGTTATTGTGGTTTCTGATAATGGATGTAATGCAAAAATATTAGTGCAGTAACAATAGTTTTGCATTGTTATGTTAGGAGGAGATTGAGATCGAGGCCAGAGCATTGCGTGTTGGGAAGGTTGTTGCTGTTATAAGCGTAGAGTTCAAGAAGAAAAAAACTGGCAAAATTTTTGCCCAGGGGCGTCATACCAAATTCATTCCTGCTTCCAGTAAACTGTGAAGGACCAAATTGCACCCAAATAAACGGTTCAAGTTAAATGTTGTATCGCCCTTCTGTACCAAATACATACCAAATTACCCTTCTGTTTAAGTTTCCTCCATCTCAAACAATTACTTCAATTACTTTGAATTTTCTGTACCAGTTCTTGTTATTATTAAACGATGAGGACAATGTATGCTCGAAGTTGTTCTCTACCTTTTGATTTTGATTATGTATATATTATTTGACTCAAGATAATCATTTTTACTTGAATCTTCATTTAACCACACTTATTTCGTCATGTGTAAAAGTTAAAGTGAAAAATATAAAGGCGTCCAATTCTTTTCCTTTTCTAAAACTATACAGGTAGTGAAGGTAATTTTTTTTATCCATGGGTGTATTCATAAATGCAAGTTTTGGTCAGGCTACTGAAGTTGTCCATGCTCACCAAAGTTTTTCTTGTTCAAAATTTCATGACAAAAGTTATTTAAGGTACAATTATTTAATCATGAGAGCCATGTCCTATAATTCCCAGAGCATCTCTGAAGTTGAGGGTGCTCCTCATGGTTCGCCTGCCGATTCCTCCATTGCCCTTTCTCATCATGGCAGCGAATTCTCCATAATCTATCTGTCCATCCTGCACGACAAATCTTCCATTAACAACCCAACCTTATAATTAAGTGTTGCAGAAACTTACGACAACCACAAACAGAAACGAATACTTACGTTGTCTTGATCAATTTCCTTGACAATTTCATCAATATGGACATCCTCCAAACCGAAATCCTTACAAGCCTGTTGTATCTCATCAATGGTTATGTAACCACTTCCATCTTTGTCAAAATAGGAGAAAGCTGACACCAGATTTTCCTCCCTCTCCAACTTATTCAAGTGAACCGTAGCAGCAATGAATTCACCATAGTCAAGTGTCCCACTGTTATCAATATCTGCCTGTAACCACGTGCAAGATCATACATCAGAACCAAATATTGGATGCAAAACAGCACAGATAACAAAGTAAAGGGTCTTACTGCATCCATGAGATCCTTGATTTCAGACTCCATTAGATCAGATCCTACCCGCTTTAACCCTTCTTTTAGCTCATCAAATGTTATAGTTCCACTGTTATCTGCATCGATCATCTTGAATAACTCCTTCAGACCACCAATTTCTTCCTCAGAGAGCCTCTCCGCAATAACCTTCAAACCATACAAAATTGTAAATATCACGGTATTAGGATTTCACATGGAAGACTAGGAAATGGATTTCAACTTCCAATTCAAGACCAGTTTCTGATAGACTTCCAAAACCAAGCCATTAAGTCAAAGCTGAAAAACTTGAAAAAATTTAATACTTAAACTAAGAAACACAATCATGGCCCGAGGCTGGGAAGAAAGTGACAATTCAACTGATGTACAACATAGAAAACTGGCATTGATAAAAAATATCAGAAAAAAAAAAAAAACAACGTAAAAAAACAGTTGTAGATAATAATCATGCCAAATGTAGAACAAGGTCAAGTTCCTTCAGAACTGAAACCCTGCAAGCCACATGAAAACAATACAACTGTGTCAGGTTGAAGATGTCTTTGGTCCATATCGAAAACTCATCAATGAAATTCATCTAATTGATGACAGCTACTGATAAAAGACATTAGCCTCCACTTCGACCATATGTACATTATGCCCTTGCTCTTGCTTTGGTAATAAGGGTCGTCAAGAGCCTGAGCAAGAGTTAATCTTTATTTAATGTGTTTTTAACAAGAGTACAACGTGTACATATAAAAAGCCATTAATCATATTCACTGCAAAAAAAATTCTTCAAATTCAAAATTTGTTCCTGCAGGCAAAAACACATTCATATGCCAAACAAGGTAGGTATCCCCTACAACCATCTAAGACAACCTCATAAAACTTCAGCAAAAATTAAGAAGCTCTGGCATCGTTGTTGTTGAATGAGATAAAAATATTGTCATGCATTTTATTAATCTCTAGAATCAAAAAACCTTTTAATGAATGTATAGGCAATTCCCAAAGGCCTTATGATAAGGAAGCAACAGTTTGCACCAGCGGCGAAACTTTAACAAAAAAAATTGAGGGAGTCCAAAATAATAAAAGAAAAAAGATTTTTAATATGGTTGATTTTAAACGTTTTCCTATCAAATTCTTCTTTCCATTCGACCAAGAAGCAGACTAAATAAAAAAAAAGTATAAATTAAAGACATTTATTATACCAATGTTGTACTGAAAAATAAAATAATGACAAATCATACAACATAAAATGCAAAACATTTGAAGATAAATAATATACATACAATAATAAGTTTTTATTATGACACTAACTGCACTACATTACTTTGCATAAGATATCTCTTATTGTACCAAAAGCCCATAACCAAAGAGAATAAAAAAATAAAGTTCAAATTACACTATGAAAAATAACTATTGATTGTTATATTATAAACTATCAAGATAAAAACACACTCAATGTATGGGAAATATTTATTATAAAAATAACAAAACATTTTTTTAAGTAATCACATAACATTAAATTGTACCTTTCTCTTTACTTATTTCTTTCACTCCTATTAAAATACCACTCTTACTAAATATATCTACATATGTAGAAAATGATCAAATTACACTATGGTAACTCCAAACTAAAAGTATTACACAATCTTTAACCATTCATTATATTATAAGCTCATAGTACTGATATAATCAATTCAGTAATTTACGTTAGCAAAATCCATCTTCAATCATAACCATGATAAAATGGTCTTCTGCCAAGATCTCACTATACTTCACATTGCAAATGAAAATATCCATCCATTCCCACCATGAAGGAGTCATGATATTATAAATTTTAATTAATAAATTAAAAACTAAAAACGAGTGATTCTTTAAAATAAAAAGTTAAGAGAAATTATAATTAACCTAATTCCTACAAAAAATGCATATAATTAAGAAAACAGGATATTCTAAAGAGATTAAATTGTTTTTAAATAGTGGGCACTCAGCACACAGAAATCATTACGCCCAACTAAAAAGGTTTGCAGTCTTACTCGTAAAGCCATCTTTTTAAGTTTATTCATTGCAGAGAACTGCTTCAGGCGTGATAAAACAGCAGAATCAAGAGGTTTATCTGGTGCAAGGTTGTCATCAACAATCCATGGATGACCTGACACAGAAACCACACACATTCATTCAAATCATGCTACTTGCTTGCTCAATATAAAAGAAGTTGAATAGACTCACAGAGTACTTTGTGAGCTGTGAGCCTTGTCTTTGGATTCCTATCAAGCATTTTTCGAATCAGATCCTTGGCACTGTCTGAAATGCTGGGCCATGGCTCGGACTGAAAATCAAGTCTTCCTAGTAAAATCTGTCGGAAAATCCCCTGTTCAGTTTCTGGAGGTGACAAAAATGCCAGACAAGTATCAGTAACGATGAAGGATACACACACGAAGAAAACAATTGATAATTTAAGGTGCAGGTGACATGTAATTACCAGCCCAAAATGGTGGCACCCCACTTAATAAGATGTACAAAATAACACCAGCACTCCAAACATCTGATTCAGGTCCATAATGCTTACGCAACACCTCTGGGGCAACATAGTACGGGCTTCCAACAACGTCACAGAAGGTCTCACCTGAAAATGAAAAGTACATCAATGTGTTAACCATGCACAATGTGGAAGGGATTCCAGATTATCTCGTAATCATTGTGTTATAGATACTCATAATGATTGCTGGTTCCTGATATACACCATATTGCCTTTCTGGCTTCATCTCCGTTGAACCCGATAAAAACCATAAAAATAAAATTCACTTTTTATACATCTCCCAAAACATAAAGATCGTGATTTCAATTCAATCTACGAGACAAAAATAGAATTCAGACCAACAATTGCTGCTTTTACAGAAAAAGAGTACTGAATAAATAGGCTTATTATATCACCATTTAATGAAAATCTCAACAACCACTAAAGCACTAAGAAAAGATAAGAAATTCTAAAATATGAATTATGTTTTTCTGATTCTAAGCAGCAAGATGGATCGAAATTAAACAATGAGTGAGCATGAATGAAGGGAAAGATAAGAAAAAATGGAAACGAGGTTATTGAGAAAAGTAAAGTGAGATCGCAGTGAATGAGGAATGAAATAGATCGGAAGCTAACCTGGCTTGTAAAAGACAGAGAGACCAAAATCGGTGGTTTTGAGCTTGGCATCTTCCTCAACAGTGTCGAAGAGAAAGTTCTCGGGCTTGAGGTCCCTGTGCATGACTCCAAGGGAGTGACAAGCCTCGACAACCTCAAGAATGGTCTTGATGAGGTTGGCGGCCTGACGCTCACTGTAGTGGCCCTTCTGAACGATTCTGTCGAAGAGCTCGCCTCCCTCGCAGAGCTCCATGACGAGGTGGACGGAGGAGGTGTCCTCGTAGGTGCCGTGGATCCTCACCACGTTAGGGTGTTCCGAGAGATGGTGCATTATCTGAATCTCCCTCCAAACGTCCTCGTAGTCCTCCTTGCACAGAAGCTTCCGCTTCGGGATTGACTTGCAGGCGAAGGTGCGACCCGTGGCGTTGTGCGTGCACAGGAACGTCGTGCCGAATTGCCCCTGACCCAGCTTCCGCCCCAGCGTGTACACCTCCCTAAGGTTCTCGGTTCGGTACGGCAGCACCCACGCAGTCTTCGCTGCGCCCGCACCGCTACCCGCCTGAGACTTCGACATTGCCAACACTCTCTCTCTCTCTCTCTCTCTCTCTCTCTCTCTCTCTGCGTCTCTCAGTCAGATAAAGAGAAACCAATGAAGAAAGGAAGACCCGGTAAAAATTGAAAACAAATAAAAATATAAATAAAAACAATTTCTGTGTTTTGTGTGCGTGACTTCGAGTCTTACCACCTAAGACACGCTAAGCTTCTGTTTTTATACTACTTTTCTATGTCAGAACTCACCAACTTTAAGGTCTCACAAAAAGAATAATAAAATAGAAATTCAAGTTATACATAATTGTAAGAAAAAACTGTTTTTATTCATACCTGCAAGAATTGTTAACTATTTTCCTAAGGAAGAACAATATTACATTTATTTAGCTTGTTGATTTTAATAAATACTTAAACTAAGTCTGAATAGGGTTAAGACAGGGATGCAATTACTTTTTTTCTGCAAAAACTATAACATAACTTCTCTTAATTTTTATGCATAAAAAAATTATGAAAAAAATTAGTTAAAATTAAGTAAAGTTATGTAACTTTTCCCAAAAATAGTCTCCCTAATCAAATAATATATGTCAACAATAAAACAACATTATATTTGACAGTAATTCATGTACTAAGTTGTTAGGAAATTACTTCAGAGTTCGGGCACACTACAATTAACGAGTTAGATTTCAAGCAAAATAAAATTTAGGTGTAATTTTGCGTTCTCAATAAATAACATTTTCACGTGTTGGATAGGTATTTACTGATTTCTTTTAAATATATAAAATGCAACTAATTAAAAGTAAAAGTAATTAAAATAAGTTATTATCATGGATAATAATTTACGTTCTTGAAATATAAGATACGAAATTCACTCTTTGGTGTACATACTTTTTTTTTTCTGGTAATACATATATCTGAAAATATATAAATATATTTCAATAATTTTCTAAAAGTACATGAGATCGTGACTCTTGTATCAATAGTCAAATATTTATTACTAGGTCAAAAATTTAGTCGCGATCAATTTATGCACTAAAAAGTATAACCGTGTAAATATTACGATTTGATTGTGACTTGTTTTACTTAATTTTTCTTGTTATAAGATAAATATGTTTACAATTTTTTTAATTTTGCTTTCGTAAGTAATTGTTTTCTAAATTAAAATAATTTTTTTTAGTGAATGTGTATTACAATTTAATTATTTTTTAAATTGAATAATTTTATTCTTTTAAGTAATTATTTATTTAAATTTAATTATTTTCTAAAATTAATTAATTATTTGTAGTAAAAAATATAGATACATATGGTGTATGTGTTTTAGTTAATGTATTGTAAAATTGATTGAGCAATTAAAAATATTGCATTTTTATTCTCTTTGACCAAATAATTTACAATTAAAATTTATTTACTATGATTTCAATGAGGATACATGACACTTTTTGCTATAAATTAATTACACGTATTTTTTTTCTAATTTTGTTTACTCCATGGTAAACAGTTTTTTCTTTTTTTCTTTTTATCTCGAAGCTCATATTGATTTATCCCAGACGGTTCAAGTATTAAAACAGGAATAATTTTCAGCAATAATATATTTTTATACAATTTCAAATTATTTATTTAACATTTAAATATGTTTGAAATCTAAAAATATGAAAAGGGGTTCATGTGAGAAAATTTAAAAAATATGTATAAAAGATAATAGAATTCAAAAGTTGAGAAAAAATAACATCCAAACATATAAGAAGATGTGAAATTACATGCAATGGTCACATGGTGGCTGAAAGAAGACGAAAGTCTGAGTTACAAGTCGGTGTATTTTAAATTATTTATTTCCATTTATAAAATCACTTATTGAAATTTCTGTCTCTCAAAAAGTTATATCTTTGATGTTTTTTTTTTCTTTTTATAAAAGTAAAGCTATCTTATACTTTTTTGTTAATCTTCTTTTACTTTTTTTACTAATACAATTTTTGTCTTCTAGTTTGTCCTGTTAAACACCATGGATCTCTTACTTTATTTTATTACGATTTATTTATTTAAAACTAAAATGGAGATTAAGTTAAAAATATGCAATATAATTAATAAACTCCTATATGTTTATTTGTTCAGATGTAATTGATTTGTTTTGTAAAATTAAAAATGATAACTTATAAACAACCTGAAGACTTACAAGTTAAATAGTTAAATTAAAAATGTTTGAGGAAATTAGCTACTAATTTATTTTATACATGCAAAATGATATATATATATATATATATATATATATATATATATATATATATATATATATATATATATATATATAATAATAATAATATATAAAAAATATTTTTTTTAAAGAAGTTGATACGACAGGCCTCTCATATATGTCCTTTTGTGTTCATGAAAAATCTAAACTTAAATCTGTGATGATAGACACATAAATCAATATATTACATTTATATGGTTAAGATTAAAGGAAAAAAGGTATATACCTTTTTTACATAGTAATGCGATTACTACCCAACTTTTTAATTAGTCTCTATGATTATATATTTGAAAAATACTAATGTACACTAATCGATTTTCTTAATAGTTCTTGATGAGTTTTATTGTGTTGCTAACACAAAGGTGTTGTGATATTGAATTTATTTTCAAAAATAAAAAATACCATTAGACTAGATTGTTTTATTGACGAGTGTATATATAATTATTGATCTCAACATGTTTAGTTCTATTTCTATTTAAGAGATAATAGAAAGAAAGAAAAAAAGAAAAAAGAAAAAACAACTAATCCTAGAAAACACACTAGTTTCCTTACCATTTCTTTTAGGAGATATTGGCCTATGATGTTTCGATGTTATTTAGACATATTACAAAAATATCTTATAAAATTAATTTATCAAGTAAGATTTATAAATATGAAATGTTCAACCATTTTTTTATATTGTCAATAAATATATATATATATATATATATATATATATATATATATATATATATATATATTAAACATAAAATTAGATAGTAACAAGTGATATAATAAATTTAGCAAATTATAAATTTTCGTAAAGAATAATTTTTAAACAATTTTAATATTATTTTAAATAATCAACTTTAAATCTATAAAATTAATTTATAAAATAAAACTTACACCTATTTATATATTTATATAATATAAATTCATTTTATCACCGGTAATATAAAAACTAAAAAAAAAAAGAATTCTAACTTATTTCGAACTAACAGTCATAGAGAAAAATAAGGTAGGTATGTGCTTGGTTTAGGAACATGATTTGGCTGAAAAGACAACCTACCTTTTGACAAGGAATGAAAATCTAGCAACTTTATCTACATATAACGTTGCATGTGCGTAGCATGGATATATGGGTGATACATTAATTCATCACATCAAATTGAGCACTCACCCTATTTTTTCTTTTTCATTCATGACCTCTAAAAAATCACACATTTTCTTTTTTATTATGAGAAAAAAAAAACGAGTCATTGCTGTTCAATAAGTGTGTTTAATAAAGATTTGATAAATCATTTTTTTTTTTAAAATTTTTATAATCATAACATGAATAATTTGTATACCATTGATGAAACTGGGCCCAAGTGGAGCTCTTACATTTTGGCACAGGTGATTTTCATTTAATGGCTTTTGGGATGGGAATTTGGCATATTCAATGTATGAAACTAACATGTCATTTTCATGCAATTGGAGATGTTTATATAACATCCCAATAATTTTTAAAATACCACATCTTTTTGTCAATTCTATTACCACCTAGACTTAAATCATTACTATTCAAATTTATTCCAATACAACATTTTTCAAGGTTCCTTATCTTTTTTAATGTAATTTTTCACTTAAGATATATATTTATTTATATTGTAATTGTACTTAAAAAAATTATATATAAAAATATATTAAACTAATAAGTTGAAAAATATTACAAAATGATAATAGTGTTTTGTTTAACTATAGTATACTACTCTAGCAATGCTTATCCATGATAACTAACCAAAGCCTATGAAGACGATTCCAAATCCATCGTTGATTAAGTCTTCGTTAAAAGCAGCAAACAACAACGACAATTTTATAACTGTCGTCATTATTAACTAATATGATCACAGTTTGAAGAGCCGTCATTGAACTATGAACGACAACAATATGGGTTTGGACTTGGACTAGAAGTCCAAAGAGTAACGACGATGGTTTTGGCACCAACCGTTGTGGATTAGACTTGTTTTAACAACGGTTATGGTCATAACCGTCGTTAATTATGGTTATTTTTTAAGAAAGCGAGCTTTGTTTAATGTCTTATATGAACCTGCAATTCAGAAAAATAGACCCAATGCAAAAACAAAATTCCTATTCAGATAAAGTTTCAATCCAGATATAGTTATAATCTATAGAAAGTACTTTGTCTACGCTTTTTGAACATAAGTTATTGCTCTTGAATCCATTGGACTTGGTTCATTGAATTTCTACAAAAGTGTTGGAAAAATTAATAGCAATACATATGTAAATTATGTTAAGTTAAAATTAGTATATGAAATAAGTTAGTATATTACCACATCCCAACCACTTTCATAATTGTCTTGAACAATTGTTGTCATCCATTGCATCACATAATAGCCACACTCAAAGCTCCCAGTTTGTTTATTACACTACAGTGACAGTAATTGTACTTAGTTATAAATACACATGACAATACTAAGTAAATAAATGATATATATAGTATAAGTACCTGGAGGGAAATCCAAGTGCCCTTTTTAGTATTGACAGTCGATCTACCACTCAATATACTTTGTCCATTAAAAGTACAAAAGTTAAAATAATCAATACAAAACATGAGATTATATATTCAAGATTAATGTATAAATGAAGGCATTTATTGAAAAAAACTTATGTATCAATTATGCTCTTCAAATAAGGGGGATGAGGTCTATGATAAGAGCAAAACCATATAGCGGTACGCTCTGTCACATCAACGACGATTTGGGGTAAAATCGTTGTTGTTTTTGTCCAACTATTTACAAAAAAAGCCATCGCCTTTTTTTCCACAACATGTCGTTGGAACCGTTGATATTTGGTGTCGTTGAACATTGTTTCTACACTAGTGGTAATTAAATATGTATTCATAGATTTCCTTTACCCTGATCTTTATTGTGTTTAAAAGAATTTTATGAAACTCATATTTTAACTTAAATCTTATCTTATTTCGTAAGTTTTGCATACAATTATAAGAAGAAAGATTACTTAAACTAAAGAAATTTTGATTCCTTTTCTTCTTCAAAGTATGCCTATAAAAGATCAATAAGTGATGGGATACCAAAAATGGCATTTTCACTTGAATAAGAGTTTGGATAATATTTATCAAGAAAATAAGTATATATATATATATATATATATATATATATATATATATATATATATATATATATATA
>Ga0214543_1002063_pt1 | contig 39489 bp, 11 predicted proteins | sample CNSS2metaG_FD_160094 | JGI IMG/M metagenome (GOLD analysis project Ga0214543, IMG submission 160094) | Root nodule microbial communities from cowpea collected in UCLA plant growth center, Los Angeles, California, USA - CNSS2 | ecosystem: Host-associated > Plants > Roots > Nodule | place: USA...
TAATTATTTTTTCTCTCTTTTTTTTTTTTTAATATATATACTGGTATTTTCGTTACCTCTTTTACAAAATATGAATATTAAGTTATTCTATCTAAATTTATAACAAATAGATATTTTTAAATGTATTAAATATAGTATAATTAAAATTGGAAATAAATAATTCATATCACAATGCAATATTGTTTCTACCATTAGTTATTTATTTTAAAAATTACAATTCAATTTAGAAACAAAAGATTTTGAAAATAGTAGATCAAAAAAAAAAAAAAAAACTTAAAAAGGCTTTCCTCAAAGCAAAGCACCTAAAAATGCTATCATTAGTTAATGCTCTCACATAAAATAATTTTAATATATTAAAGTAAATACTTGATTTTATAAACAATTTACTTTTTTATAGTTTAAAATAGCAACGTTAAAAAATTTAAGTTGATTACTATTACTCAGACCAACATTTTTATTGTTTATTTTCACTTCTACCTATGCTCATTTACATCATATCATAATAAAAGAAAAATTAATAATAATTTTGAATAATCCTATGTCCTAATTCTATACAATATAATACTTTACTAACATAAAAATCAATTATACCTTCATGTCACAAGCAACACATATTTAAATGACTCATAGACATATTTATTCTATACATAATTCTGAATTTATGCATTAAATAGGATTTTAGAATTCATACACTTACTTTGAGATTATAAAAGAAATGTCATGACCAGCCTTGATTTACATGGTTTCAATCATAATAAGGTAAATTCACTTATAGCTTCCTGAAAAAAGGGGTTTCTATCTCGAATTCCATTATAGAAACCTCCATCAACTCTCGTTACCTAGACTTCATTTTCTATATAATTATAGGAGTCTAACCGAATTAGGATGACTTCTCAATAAACATTCCAAATCACACCTTTAATATAGGCCTAATTAAGTTTGAAGTTCTTGATAATTTGAAAACTTTGAATTGAGTCTCCATTGGTTTGGTCATTGAGAGATTGTGGTTCTATACACATATAGGACATTTGACACCATTTTTAACATAAAACCTTAAGACAATGAGTCTTTCATCTTATATAACAATCTCCCCTCAAAAATGAGTTTTTTTTTTTTTCATATAGTATATTCAAAACTTTAAGATAATGAGTTCATGAGTCTTTCATCTTATATAGTATTTAATTTTGTCTTTTCTACTTAATGTTCAACTTTGTTGACACTTGAATTATTTCCAACAACTTAATAATATGATTGTTAATTGAGCCTTAACTCGTCTTGTCATCTTGCTTAGTTGTTATCACATTATTTTATAATTTTGTAATTTATGATTTAATAACATATACATTACATCTACATCATCAAGTTACAAAAAAAAAAAAAAAATCAAATAACATATACTCAATTATAGAATATGATTTCTTCAAAAAAATTGAATACAGCATACAAATTTATTAACGTCGAAACTTTCAAAATTTATTAACGTCGAAACTTTCAAAATTTCTTAAGGACTTAAAACTTAATTAAATTTTAAATATTTATTTAAATTGTAATTGTAATTTTTTTAATATAATTATTCATTCGTTATAATTTAATTTTTTATTGTATGTTTTGATTACCAAACAAAACAAAAGTTTTTATAAGAATTGTTTTTTAACAAAATTATTACAAGTTTTTTTTTTTTATAAATGAGATCATTTTTAGGAGTTTTTATTATCATTATTATTAATTATTAGTTATTATTATTATTATTGTAACATGTCTTATCTTAATTTCACGTATTGGATATTTATTTATTTAAATTTTATTTTATTTTGATTACCAATTTGTTAAAAAATAACTTAATGTGTACACTTCACTCAACATCTTAATTACTTTTATTCTAATTTTATTTGTAAACTTAATTTTCTGATCGTTTAAATATTTTAATCTATCATTTTTTTTTAAATTGAACTTCGATAATTATTTATAATATTATGAGTAACTAAGAGGATTTATACTCGGAAATCATGATTACTGTTAATACAATTATAGAAATTATTACACAGTTTGTGTTTGGATTGAAGAGTAAATTTCACGAAGTATAGATGGGTGAATTTGAGGAAAAAAGGAAAAAGAGAAGTGAGAATGAAGTTATTTAGATTAAGAGTATGTTTGGATTAGAAGATGAATTTGAAAGAGTAAATTTGAATTAATTTGATAGAAGAAAGAGGTGAAGTTAGAGTTGTTTGGATTAAGTAAAAAATTATGTGATTTAAATAAATTTGAGATGAAAAATTATGAAAATTTGTGTATGATATATTTAAAAAAATATTATAATGTGATAATATTAGATGTTTGTCAAATTATCCTTCAGTAAAATTGTGATATATATTATTATTATATTCATTATTATTATTTTATAATTTTATTCTAATTATTATAATTTTATTGTAATTAAGCCATAAACTAATTATATTTATTATATTTTTATTATCTTTATTAATAATATTTTAATTTTTGTATTATTGGAGAGTGTAGCGCTTCCTCCTTCGTCATTTTGTCTTCTCTATTACGGAGAAGCAACTTAGCCCCTCAACCAACAAGTTTTCTACAAGGGATTCCATGTAATTTGATGGAGCATCCACTTAAAAAATAAGATTAAAGTTGTCTAAATATTATTATACATGTAAAATTCATCACATTTCTTCTCACAGCTAGGGTCACAAACTACGATCCGCGTTTTTGCATCTGCTCTATCAAATAATTTTGTTTATTATTTTTTTTATCTTTTATATTTTGGATATCTTTTTATATTTTTAGATATCTATTGATATTTTGAATATATTTTAATATTTCTTTTCCACTTTTTCAATTATTAATAAAATTAGTTTATTAAAGAGAGGTCTATCACCATTGTAATCACTTTTTCACTTAATAAAATTAGTTTATTAATAAAATTAATTTATTAAAAAGATGATTCTCTCGGCTTATACCTCAAAATTATTATCAAAGACAATGATCTTTGCGGTGAATCTTTCTTTGTTTATCAATATGTTAGATATTGTGGCGGATTCTATTTTTGTCTTATTTCGCATTTTTTAATAGTCGACACTCATAAAAAATACAACCTAAAAGATTTGAGATGAAAACTTATAAAAATTAGTGAATGATGTGATATATTTAATAGATTAAAAAATGATTTAGTGTTAAGAATGAAATATTATTATTATTATTATTATTATTATTATATTTATTATTATTATATTTATTTTATTATTTATTACTAGTATTTATAATTATTTTTTATTAATGATATCATTATTTGTTTTATTATATTATTATTTGATTTAATATATTCTATTTGATTTTAATCAATTAGATTTATTTATTTAATAATTATAAGTTGGTTTTTAATATAAAAGTTATAAAAAGAACATACTTACCCCTCAAATCTTTCTATTGTTTTACGTAATTTGTTGTCTGGATTTTCTAACTTTCTTTTACATTTCTGCACTTATAAACTTTCCATTTGAAAAAAATAAACAAACTGTAAGATATTTGATTAATAAATATTATTGAAAATATTTATATAACTTTTTACAAGCTAAAGGGTTATATGTTCTTTTTCAATTTTAATATTTTCCTGCATTGACTAATTTAATAAAAATAATATGATATTCTTTTAAACTTGGTTTTATTGTTCACCTAAATAATTTAGATATGAAAATTATTTTATATAAGAATATTGTTTACAAAATCATTATCATGAAAAATATTAACGTAAACACTTTATGTTTGAATTTTTATTATATTCTAAGTTAATGAGACACGCAAGTTGATTAAGTTAATATATAAGAACAGAAAGAGAATAGTAAAAAATAACTGAATGAACTATAAATATAAATATAAATATAATATAATATAATAAAGAAACAAAATAGAAGAGAAAAAAATATAACAATTTTATACAAAATATTTTAAAATAGAAGTTATTATAAAAAAATAGATAAAAAAATTATTTTTAAAAAATTTAATTAATAATTATATCTCTTATATTTTTACAATCTCTATAAAATTATAAAATTTTAACCGTTATAATGTTTTATATTATAATTATATGACTCGTAATATTTTATATCACAATATGACTTTTAAATTTTATATGTCTGTATCCCATTTAAATTTAAATTTGTATCAAATTTTTAATGATGTATATTTTAGTGAATGTTTAATATATATATATATATATATATATATATATATATATATATATATATATATATATATATATATAAACGTATACATTTTCAATTTTTAAAAGTTATATTTTCAAAATAAGTAAATCAAATGTAGAAAATGTTATTTTCCAATTTTATATCTTTTAAAAACTAAAATAATTCATCCTATTAATATTATAATATAAGTTAATTATTCTAAACTAAAATATAATTTATATTTTAAAATATTTAATACATTTTTCATTGTAATATAAGTTATATATTTAAAAATCTTTATTCATTGAAAAAAACTAATTAAGCTAATTACAGATTTTTGGTTAGGTGAAAGCAATCATCCACCTAATGGCACAAAGCATGACATACATTAAACCCGAGAGAGAATACCAAGGTAAAAAGAAGAACAAATGAAGGATATAAAGGTAATTTGACGTTGCACCTATGTGCTAGAGATAATGATGATGATACTGATGCACAAAGATATTGATGATGAGATAACATCATTATGAATGATGATCAACAGCATGGTGCATGTGCATAACGAGAGTGGAATGGTATTTGACTTCTTGTTTCGAGAGGAGGAGGAAGAGAGAGAAAGGGAATAGAAGGGAAAAGAAAGGACCAAAGAATGAAGAAAATTCAATCGGATCGAATACAATCTTGACGTCCGCAATGACCCTTTCTCTCTCTACATTTTCTCTCTCTAGAACACACGCCATGAAGCAGCAGCAGCAACAACAACAACAGTGCGTTTCACTGAGATTAAAGAAGATGCTGCTGCTTCTGCACTGAGAAAACCCTAGACACTTATACTGGATGCGAACTCGTAAATCCCAAGTGCAAAGTTCTACGCTTTTCCTTCATTCTCACTTTGTTGATCACTCACCGGATTCTGTCGCTGTTCAATTTCGCAAATTTCAACTCTCGGTGAGTCATGGCAACTGTTAACGTTACACTTTAGACGTTTGACCTTTTTGCCTATGTTTCTGTCCCTGTTTTTCTTAATACTGCGCCCCATTTGTCTCATTTGTAGCTCTGGATCGCTGATTCGCTTAAGCTAAGCTTCGATCGGCTGCTATTTTTGTAACTACTTTGATGAAGTTTATGCTTTACACTTTTTCCCCCTTTTTTCAATTAAGCTTGGACTTTTAAAAAATGGTAATTCTTCGGGTTTTATTGATTTTGGTGTGAGATGTGTGCTAATTTGATTGATTTTTTTTCCTTTAATTTATAAAGTTTCTTTTGTTTTAGTGTTTAGTGTGATAATATTGTGTGTTGAAATTTTGGGGCCTTGTTTTTTGTTAATGGTTTTTCTTGGGTATTATTGTGTGCACTGATGGATGGGTTGGATCTGAGAAGTCATGTGTTGTACAGAGATTCATGCGAGAGCTGTTTGGAGGTTGCTCCTTTAAGGGAGGTAGCGCAATTGTAATGTTCAGAATCAAAGAATGTTTCTTGGTTTTGGTTTTCTTTGGTGTATGGCTTGTGTTTGGTAAAACTCAGCACCACGTACTTCTGTTGGATCACAGAGAAGACTTTTGCCTTGAACTCGGGGTTGAAGTAGTACTTTCTGGGTTGAGCGTTGTGAACGTGCCCAGTTTCTCACAAGCTGTTGTGTAATTGTACTTTGTTGAACTTGTGTTTTAAGTAACTTAGTTGTTATGCTTAGGTGATTGCTTGAAGGCCGTGACATTGAAAGATGGTGCCTCCGGGGCCACCCACTCCCATTGGTGGTGCCCAGTCTGTTTCACCCTCTCTTTTAAGATCAAATTCTGGAATGCTAGGAGCTCAAGGGGGTCCCATGCCGTCGCAGACATCTTTCCCTTCACTTGTGTCGCCGCGTACTCAGTTCAACAACATGAACATTCTAGGAAATATGTCCAATGTGACTTCCATCCTGAATCAAACTTTCCCAAATGGAGCTCCGAATCCTGGGCTATCTGGTCCAGGAAGTAGCCAACGTGGAGCAATTGATACCGGAGCTGAAACAGATCCACTCTCCACTGTTGGTAATGGAATGAGCTTCAATAATTCTTCTTCCACGTTTGTACAGTCAAATATAGTAAATGCTGCTTCCTCTGGTCAAGGTCAGGGTCAACAATTTTCAAACCCTTCTAGTAACCAGATGTTGCCTGATCAACAACATTCCCAACAGCTTGAACAGCAAAATTTCCAACACAGTCAGCAGTCAATGCAACAGTTCTCTGGTCCTCTAAATACACAGCAGCTGCCTCCGCAGCAACATTTTCAATCAATTCGAGGAGGTATAGGTGGCATGGGACCTGTAAAGCTAGAGCCCCAGGTAAGCAACGATCAACTTGGACAGCAGCAGCAGCCGTTGCAATCTTTAAGGAGCCTTTCTTCAGTTAAATTGGAGCCACAACAAATGCAGACGATGAGAACACTGGGGCCTGTTAAAATGGAGCCTCAGCATTCTGATCAACCATTATTTTTGCAGCAGCAACAACAACAGCAACAACAGCAACAACAATTCCTCCACATGTCAAGTCAATCATCCCAGGCTGCTGCTGCCCAGATCAATCTTTTGCGCCAGCACAGGCTTTTACAGTTACAACAACAACACCAGCAGCAACAACTCTTGAAGGCGATGCCTCAGCAACGGTCCCAGCTACCACAGCAATTTCAACAGCAGAACATGCTAATGAGATCTGTGAAACCAGCTTATGAACCCGGAATGTGTGCTAGGCGGCTGACACATTACATGTATCAGCAACAACATAGACCTGAAGTAAGAACCAACTATGATCCTATGTATTGATCATATTCTATTTGTGCATATCATATGTCTTATTAGAGATATTTTCAATTTGATTTCATGCAGGATAACAATATTGAGTTCTGGAGAAAGTTTGTTGCTGAGTATTTTGCTCCTAATGCCAAGAAGAAATGGTGTGTTTCTATGTATGGAAGTGGAAGACAAACAACTGGAGTTTTCCCTCAGGTATGTTCGTAGAGAAAACCTTATAAATCAAATTGTTTGTCTTATTAATTCGTAGTCCTGTATAGCCCTATCTACGTTTATGAATTAATCATTTGATTGCATGATTGATTGTACATTTATCGTGATTTTGTTGTCATGATTTCCATATAATGTCTCTTTAGGACTTCAGTAACAAATTGCTTTGAATGTTGCAATGGCTAGATTCTGGAATTGAAGGAACCAAATATAGTAGTTTCATTGTTGCCAAGTGTCAGTTTAACGTTACAGATGAATTCTTTAAATATTTTCAGGATGTATGGCACTGCGAAATATGTAATCGCAAGCCTGGACGTGGTTTTGGTAAGTTTTCGTTTTTGAGGTTATTTTTCTTGTATATCCCTGTTCAGTCTACTTTTTGGTTCTTTTCTGTTTGAATGTTACCATCTTAAAATATGTGAAGTTTTTTTTTCCTTTTTTTATGGTTTTTTTTTTTTTTTTTTTTCCAGAAGCCACTGTTGAGGTTCTTCCCCGACTTTTCAAGATAAAGTATGAAAGCGGTACTTTGGAAGAACTGCTTTATGTTGACATGCCTCGTGAATATCATAATTCGTCTGGTCAGATTGTTCTAGATTATGCTAAAGCAATACAAGAAAGCGTTTTTGAGCAACTTCGTGTTGTTCGTGATGGTCAACTTCGAATAGTTTTCTCTCCAGACCTGAAGGTTATATATAGAAATATTAACATTAAAATAATTTAATAGCTTATTTGTGATTGTCATTATTGATTTTCTTTATATGAAAGACAGATTAATGTTTCATGTTTGTTATTTCATTTGCAGATTTGTTCTTGGGAATTTTGTGCTCGGCGCCATGAAGAGCTCATACCCAGGAGATTGTTAATACCACAGGTTGCCATTAAATGCATTCTGACGGGACTTTGTATTTACAACTATTAGACCATCTGTGTATTTAAATAGACAAACATACTTTGCTGATTGATGTTGATTAATGAGCCCATTTACTCTTTGTTGGTTTTTATTAGTCTTGATAAATTTTTTCCCGTTACTGTAGGTGTGCAGTTAGTTTTCAGATTGACATTTGATGATATCTATGCTGTGGTCTATGGGTTCCCAGTCTTGTTGCTAGTAGTATGATTATTATTTGTTAGGAATGCCTTTTGTAATGCTGTAGAAATTGACAGAATAGCTCTTTGGTATGCATTTAGATATTATACATTATGGTATTTTCTTATCTTATTATTATTATTATTATTATGATATACAGGTTAGCCAGCTTGGAGCAGTTGCACAGAAATACCAGGCTTTTACTCAAAATGCAACACCAAATATATCTGTTCCAGAATTACAAAATAACTGCAATTTGTAAGTCAATTTTCCCATTAACCTTTTTGTTAATTATTGTGTCTTTTATTAATTTTTATTGAAAACTTAATAATTTTTTGTTTTAATTATCTTGTACCTTTCTTATTGCAAGACCATGGAATGGGGACATGACATACTTTCTTTACCCTTCTGAATTCAATTCATATAATGTTTGGCCGTGCTTATCTACATAGCCAACTCTAACTGGAGTTGCTTCTGCTGTTTTTACAAATAAGAATCTGTTCTTTTTAGATTGCAACACTATCGGAGCTCATTGAGTTGGACTCCTTATGTAAGAACATTTCTTACATAAGGACTGTGTTCTTGTCATAAAAAACATTGTTTTTAGTTTCAGATTCAACATAAGAAAATAGCTATAGTTTACCTTCTCCGTTGGAGTCTCATTGATGACCTTCTCTGTCAGCTTCTTCTGTGTTTGTGAAGCAGTGTTGTCAGGATTGTGATTAAAATCTTGAATTTGCTTGATTTGGCAATCTTGCTTCCTGTTAACATGCTGGATTTGAGTAAGATCATGAGGTTGTAGGATGTAAACAACAACCAAATAGGATTGGAATGAAGTGGTATAATTGGTTCTCTCTGGTATTGCCAGCTCTGTTTTTTGGGTTGGGCTACGTGACCTGGTTTTCCTCAAGTTTGTTTTAATGGATTTTTTTGTTGTCCTAATTTGATAATTTCTGCTTCTCCCCCTTTTTAGATCCGCACAAATTGTATCTATCTTTTAGCTCTACCCATCATCGATCCTCTGTCTCTTGTCCACTGTCTATAATTTAAATTACACTTGTCCTTTTACTTGACCTCTTTTTGTCTTAATTAGGTTTTACTTTTCATGTAAGTTTGTTTTCTTTTCTTTTAATATTTTTATACACTTCTTTTCCAGGTTTGTTGCATCAGCCCGTCAGTTGGCTAAAGCCTTAGAAGTACCATTGGTTAATGATTTAGGATACACAAAGAGATATGTGCGCTGCCTACAGGTAGTGTTTTAAGACATTGCTTACCCCCTGTATTTTTAGTGTTTAATTTCAATATATATGTTATTGTGAGAAATTGTGTATTTATTTCCTTTTAATGTTTCAAATTGCATTTGGTTTCTTTTTCTGGATCTACTGTGTCTTTTTGTGTTACCATCATATCCCTGACTGTTGAATTTGTGAACAGAACAACCCATTTTCCCTTGGTTGTTGTGATAGAGAAGCCTTGGTTTTTTTTTTTCTTTCTCTCAGTGTGACTGCAAATATTGGTTTGTGTTAATGTTTTAATAAGATCTCCCGAGAGATGAGTTGCGGCCCAGTAATCACTGGTTGGTTCATGTTTGATTGTGCATTTAGAATTTTATAGATAAACAGACTTCTGGAAGAGTGATTATCAAGGGCTAAATTCAGTATTTGCAAGAGAATAAATGATACATTAATCAGAAAATTGAGTTTCATTTCTATAATAATCTCCAATGAACTCTATTCGTACAGAGTGAATACAAAAAACTTAGTTTATTGTTTCTTGTTTATACTGCAGATATCAGAAGTTGTAAATAGTATGAAAGACTTGATAGATTACAGCAGGGAAACTGAGACTGGACCTATGGGTAAGTCAACAATTTACTTGTTTATTTCCCATTTTTAAGCCTGGACACAAATGTGTGTCCGTAAATAATCCTTTATTTTGAGAAGAGAACTCTGTTCCTTGCACTGTTGTAATTTTGGTTTTACCATTTATATTTTCCAATTAAAAAATTGCATTGTGTAGAAATTGTAAGTCTTGTGATGCATTAAATTTCCTACTTGACCTTTATACATTACAGTTTAGAATTGTGTTTTGGATATCATTTTTTGTCTCAACATAGTCCACTTGATTGATATTTGAGGAGCATGCATCAACCTTTCTAAGCTGCGCCTGGTAATGGAATCAATTCCAGATGAAGTTTCCTTCTGACAAAAAGGGTTGTTGAAGATACAACGATAGAGGATTGATTGTTCATGATCTGGTTAAGAGGTGGTCCTGGGGATTCAAGTTGTAAATGTGTAGCTGTACTTGAAAAGCCTACTGATAACTGTTGTTAAATGTTAGGGTCTGTCTCTGGATTTTAGGGATAGTGGAGGAAACTTTTGTGGAAGATTGATATAAGTTTCAGTGTTTGGTTTGGAAGTATGTGAGATGGAATAAATTCTTCTCGAGCCTGCACGAAGTTTACCTTTTATGGTCAAGACAGAAAGAAATAGCAATTTAATTTCTGTATACTCTGCCGGACTGATTTATGCATATAGAGAAATTGCAACGTAGTCCCTCTTGTTATTTTGCTTTGGAATCTGGCTTGGAGATGTTGTTGGTATGATAATAATGATAAATATATGTTGAAGGGGGTCAAGAGTGGATAATTGGAGTTCACCTCGTAAAGATTATTTGTTTGAGTTTACCATTAGGCTATTTCAGCTTGAGATTCGAGACTGTTATTTTTGAGGAAAGACTTTTCCTTTTGTTAGCTGTTTTACTTTGTTCTTGAATCCTGTTTCTGTATCTTGGTATTGATGTCTCTGACTTCCTAACATTAAGATATCCTTGTGTTGATTTTGGGGGGCACAGACATGTAAGATACACACACCCATTTAATATTTTCAGACAGGAAGTTTGGTAGGTTTGAGGTCATGATACTGATGAAGTTGACTGAATTCTTGACTTCGTGCTTTTTTGCCCGAAGCATTGAACCATTTTTGTTTAAGATGACATTGATTATATGAAACTAATTTTGCAGTGACATCTTTCTTTGATCCTTGCACCTAATTGGAAAATGAGTTCTAACTCTTTTCCATTATTGTTCTGTAATTTTTTCTTCATTTAATTGGACGAAAGTTTACGTCTTTGAGATAACTTGCATCTTGTTTTCTAAAAATCTTATTAATATTTTGTTTTCTTAATAATTATTTCCAGTTGTTTGATCATGATAATAGGTATAATGAAATTTCTTTGTATTATTTTTCCATCTCTCAGATAGCTTGGCAAAATTCCCTCGGAGAACAAATGGTTCATCTGGACCTCGTGGTCAAGCACAACAGCACGAAGAACAATTACAGCAGCAGCAACAACAACAAATGGTGTCCCATAATTCAAATGGTGATCAAAACTCAGTACAAGCTGCTGCGATGCAAATTGCTTCTACCAATGGTATGGTCAGTGTGAATAACAATGTCAATTCAGCATCCACATCAACCACCACAAGTACTATCGTTGGACTTCTCCACCAGAATTCAATGAATTCTAGACAACAAAATTCAATGAACAATGCAAGTAGTCCATATGGAGGCAGTTCCGTTCAGATTCCATCCCCAGGTTCATCCAATACAGTGCCACAGGCCCAGCCAAACTCATCCCCTTTTCAATCACCAACGCCATCTTCTAACAACCCGCCACAAACATCTCACCCTACTTTAACATCTGGCAATCACATGAGTACAACTAACTCAGCAGCTAATATTTCCATGCAACAGCAGCAGCCATCTATTTCTGGTGATCCTGACCCTAGTGATACTCAAAGCTCAGTCCAGAAAATCATACATGAAATGATGATGTCCTCTCAGATTAACGGCACAGGAGGAATGATCGGTGTTGGTTCTCTTGGAAATGATGTGAAAAATGTAAATGGTATTCTGCCAGTGGGTGCCAATACAGGGCTCAATGGTGGCAATGGCTTGATGGGTAATGGGTCAATGAACAGTAATTCAGGCGTTGGGGTTGGTAATTACGGCACAATGGGTCTTGGTCAATCCCCTATGCCTAATGGAATGAGAGCTGCTGTGGTGAATAATTCAATCATGAATGGAAGGGGAGGAATGGCATCTCTTGCTCGGGATCAAGCTATGAATCATCAACAGGATTTGTCAAACCAACTACTTAGTGGGCTAGGGGCAGTAAATGGTTTTAATAATCTTCAATTTGATTGGAAACCTTCTCCTTGAGAGCCTCTTTGTAGATGGTATGGGTGTTGTGGTTCTTGAAAGCTTCTCATGCAACATGGGCAATGGTATTGCCATCAGCCCCCGATGATGGCAGAGTATTTGGGTTGGGTTGGGTTGGGTAGTGATAGGGCGTAGGCCACTGTGCCAATATATGATTTTATATATAAGAAATGAAAATTTGTTGGCTGGTTGTGTGGCTGATGGGGCTCATTTTTCTTGTGAATTCAAGTGTAACGTTTTTTATTAATATTTCTTACGAGCTTTCACAAACTCATCCTTGATATACGCACACACTTGAGGAAGGTGACAAGTTTTGGGATTCAAAAAGCAGCTGGTTGTTGGGGGAATTGTAAATTATTGTCCCAAGCAATGATCAATTTGAAGTTCCTAAGCACGGGGAAGTAATCAACATTCAAACATCGAATGAGGTCTGTTTATCCAATGTAACCTTTACAAAATGAAAAAAAAGAGTACAAGTATTACTTGAAAGTGTCATGCCACTGATGAAAAGATGGTTCTTGAACATATAAACAGACACTATCTATTGCCTTATATGGCAGGGAAAAAAAATGAAAGAGAATGAAATTTGCAATGTGACTATCATCACTTCTCCCTTTACAGTCCTTTCATTTTTGACATTGTAATGCTTGCCATTATTTGTCACTCCCAGCTTATGAATCAATGTATTTTTCAATTGTCGCTGACAGTGTAGACTTGGGAACTGCACCAATTATGCTTTCTTTTTTCTCTCCATTCTTGAAGAACAGAACTGTTGGTATGCTTCTGATGCCGTACTGAGTTGCTATGTTTGGGGAGTCATCTGTGTTAAGCTTGTAGCATGCAATTTTGTCACCATATTGCTTCGCTAACTCATCGATAACAGGTGCTATCATCCTGCACGGACCACACCATGGTGCCCAAAATTCTACCAGAACAGGGGTTTCATTGGCTATCACAAGTGTTCCCCAGCTTGAGTCAGTCACCACTTTCACTGCCATGTTTGAGTACATGTATTATTTCATTATACAAAACAGCACAAAGAGAATCACTTAATTAGAGCTTCCACCTAAAAGCTTTCTTACGCCCTTTGGGAAAACTAATTCAGAAATCGGTACAAGCAAACTTATACATCGATTTCAAGATGAAATTGGAAAATCAATCTGCTACTTCATGCCAGTATATAAAGTTCTAGTTCTGGAGCTCTTCATAAAGCACCTGGCACTAGTTTTAACAATGCCAAGTCTAATTAGCCCAACCATAAAACATAGACAATTCTTTAACATTCTTTCCAATTGAAGTCTATTAAACGTTAGAAATTATAGAATACTAAGGGAGATTCATTACGACACCTACAAATTTCACAATATCTCGTAAATTGTAATCTACAATAAATATTTCAAAACATGTTAAAAATTGTACTGTTAATGTTTGAGTAAAGAATAATTCTAACTCCTCTAACACCTTGTTATAAAATATTGAAATGCATTTTAAACATTCAAAACATTGAAAACAGGGTACTGCAACTCCTAGGAGAATTCGCACTTGTAGGTGATATAGCATAGCTCTTTTATTAAACATCTTCTAAGGTTCTTTCGGAAACTAGACTATCCAATTTAACACATGCTGAAATTCCTAACACGAATTCAAATGGAAAAGCATGTAAAAGGATGGTTACTCAGTACAATTCAATAGATAGAAAGGCTCAAAGCTTGCATCTGGGATAATCACTTACCTTCATTTACCGCTTCACGAGCATTACAAACAAAACGGGATTTTCGGTAGGTTGAATAGAGAGATTGGTATGAGAGTTTTGTGTTTGGCATGGATTTCTTGAAACCTCTGTGAGTTGGGAAAACCAGCTTTTCCCTTGAAGTTGGAAAACACGGAGAAAGGCATTGGGGTGTGGCTGTGCGCACTGTGGTTACTCCTAAACACTTCTCCAGAGCCATGCTAGCTACCAACGTGCTTTTCTCTAAACTTTGTTAGAAAATACACTCCTTCCTGAACTTGTGGATAAGCTTTTCGACTTTTCGGGTTGATTATGTACTATCTATCTCCGTGTGTGGATATTATTACAAGATTGTGAGGTTCTAAGAAGGCTCAAATTCATGTGGATGTCATTTTTGTTTTCAATAAACTTTTTCTCCCACTAAAAGCTACAAATTCTTCAAAAAACTCAGGACTGCATTACCATCAAACTACCCAAAAGGAGAATAAACAGTAATTAACACCCAATTTTTTTTCGTCTGCGAGATACATAAACTTATAATTAATACGGTTTTTTTAATTTTTAATTCGCTTTTTCTAATGTTTTAAGGCCTTTTTATATCATTAAGTGGTAGATAACTATTATGTTATTTTTTTTTATCAAAATTATAGGAATTGATAACTTATTCTCTCTCTAATGCAAATAAAATTGAAAACGAGTGACATTTTTAGGAATTTTTGTTGTTGGATAAATAGTAATCTAGAATTGATGTCATATGAGCTCCATAAGATCATGTGGTTGTGAAAAGAATTGGAGGAATACAAGGTCAGAACTGGATTCAAGCAATCCACTTTTTCACTCATATTATTCAGAAACAGTAAACATCCTTATCAAGCTCCCATCATACACCATCTTTCGATTATATTTGTAAAATTTGGATTCTTTGATTAGTGAAATACATTTAATATATATGTGTAAAATATAATAATTTTATTTATGGATCGAATAAGTTTTTGTCTCTAAATTTGAACGTAAAATTAGTAGTTTATTTTTTATATAAATTTTAAAATATTTTAATCTTAACCTTACAAAATTAGATGAATATAATTATTCTAATTTAATAATATTAATTTGTTTGGATTTATTAAATAATTTTCTAAATTAATATTTAAGTCAGAACATATAATACGTTATAAATAATTCAAAATATTATTTTAAAAGACATAAAAAAATTTAAAGGTTGTATCCATTTGTTTTCGAAGTTAAAGATTAAAATTTATTAAAGTTTAGTATAGAAAATATTTTCAACTTTTGCGTTCAAGAACTAAAATGATATTTTACTATTTTTTTAATATATCAAATTCAATATTTTAAAATTATAATAAAAAATAACAAAAAAAAAAAGAAAATAGAATTTTTTTTTTCTATTTTATACGTACCACAATCACATATGGATCATATCATCTCTACCATTGCTAACTATACGGTATATCTAATAAGTCATATCATTTAGGAGTTGAGGTCAAGTGCAGTTTAAATATTTTTTTTTTCTCTTCACCTTCCGAAACGTCTTTTAAGGATAAAACCGTGACAAAGTTTCACGTTCTAAAGCGAACAATACTTTAAAAAAGCGGTCGTCGTTCCTAAGAATGGAATGAATTTCTTTTTTCATCACTAATATATTCATATTAATAAGTAAATTGATAATGTTATTGGTAACATATTAATATTTTAATAGTTGACGATATATTGATATATGTTTAATTTTCAAAATTTAAGAAAAAAATGTCACATATAAAATCAAAGTGAAGTCTATTAATAATTAAAGACAATCCAATAAGATATATTTTAAGATTTAGTTGATTATATGCCCTCGTACTTGTGTCAACGTTTTAATCTTTTTATATTACATAAAAATGTTTGAATAATGATTGATTTTAATAATAAAAAATAATTAATCATTATAATAGATAATTTAGATATTAATTTATAAACTAAAAATTATTAATAACTAATTTAAAAAAATTATAATTTATATCTAAATTAGTAATTAAAATAATATTTATTATGGACTAATATTTAAATTAGTCATGACATTAATTATAAAGATTTTGATTAACAAAGAAATTGGTATCTAACTAGAAAATTGGTTTCTAAACATATTTTTAATCACTAAAATGAGTCATTATTTAAGAGTTTTATAGTATTATTTAAAAAATTTACGTTTTAATTATGGTAAGAATATCTCTTTTTATATCTTTTAATTCTTGTTAGTTCTCTGATAATATGAAACTGCTTCAGAGTTGGAGATATAAAGATGAAAATGTTAAAAGAACTCTAAGGTGTAGTTTTGAAGTATATATAAAAAAAAATGTAACATGTATACAGAGAATAAATGATTATCTTAACCTATTTTGGACTTGCACTTTTGTCCTAATAGAAAAGGGATTATGAGCAAGAGAGAATAAGTTGCAATCTCAGAATTGTAGTCTTGATGGATACAAAAAGCAAATATCTGATATGTAGAAAAATGTTCATCTGATTCAAATTCTTAGTATGATTGTGACCAAACCACTGAACAAAGCAACATAATGTTGATGGTCCACAACATAACATGTGAACAATAATTTCTCATCAAATAAAATTACTTGCCAATAATTTGGCGCTCTTTAATCTTAAAAAAGGAAGGCTCTTTTTCTCATTTATGTTTATGAAAAACTCTCTTCCTGGGCAAACAAATTGGTGGTTGAAGGACCTTAACTCTTCTATGAGTGAACTCGTTCTTCAACAAATGTCCAACCCTTTTTTCCACAAGTTGTTATCCAAGCTGGACCAAGATGATAAATTCAATCAATTACAGTTTTGTTGATTTGTAATCTGAGACAGAGGCATATCTATCTATCTATATATTAATTATGTTGCAAAATAGTTAATCAAGTGTTAAAAAAATACATTAAATGGTTTAATACCAACCTACTGACATGAATTGTTTAGATTTATTAATTCAAGCAAATTACCTCTTTTTTTGTGTGATAACACATTACATACACAGGATGTTATCACTTTAAGTCAAAACATTAAAATAGTTTTTCTTTCCTTCTAAATTTGCTAACATGAGTATAATTTATAAAATAATGTATATAAGTGAATTCTGCTTTGAAATACGATTCATATATAAAAGGTTATGTTTTCACACCAACCTATAAATTTGTAACACGGCTTTAGGTAAGATAGTTATTGTTGTAGAGTTCATCTGGTTCATACACTTATCGAATAAACATTACATACAAACAAGAATATAAATTGTAATGGATGAAAAAGAATGAGAATTAAAACACCAGAAAAATTGAATAAGGTTTGATTAGAGTGATAATGAATTATAATTTATGTTCACCAATAAACTTGATTGAGAAAAAGTTTTGATTTTACATGGCCGAGTGGATATTTAGATTCTATAAAAAATTTTCTTCTCACTCTTTAGTCTTCAATCTGAGCTATTTTTTTTTTCGCTTTTAAGTACTCCGAAATGTGTATATGTTTGGATGTCGTCCTAATCCGAGATGAGGACGTGTATGCAAAATAATTTTCGACAATCAAATCAGGTATGTACATCAAATGATAATAACTATCGTAACGAATACGTAATTATTACTTCATAAACAATATTATTTATAGTTGATTTATGGACTTTTACCTTGTCAGGTTTAGATCGTTTTGGTAATTACCTATGTTAATCTAACTAAAAATTACAACTAAATCACTATTCCCTTAGTATAGTAAACCTCCCTCAACACTAAGTTAAAAGTCACCTCATACTTTACATAAGGTGCCTATGTATAGAGCTTAAGAGTAATTATTTAACTTAAGTCTTGTGAATCATGTCACGTATCATACAAAAAATGTGATGCTTGAAACATGTTTCGTTCTTTGCACATAGGACGTTTTGAATTCCAATACAGTGTCAACAAAATAAATCAAATATATATCGTATCAACAAAAATATCCAATTGATAATACAAATTTTAATTTACTAAATTCTAAAATTCGTCTATAAAATCGGACAATAATTTATCTTTACTAACAAAAAAAATTCATTTGTTACTAAAAAAATCTTGTAATTATATCACCATTAATAGGTAAAAATATACTTTTAAAATTTATAACTAAGATTTTTTAAAAATTACAAAATAAATTATCTTTCAATTAAATCCACTTTGATCAAATAGTTTCTAGTTAAATTGTACTAGGGCATTATTAACTTCGAAATCAATTTGTAGATGAATACATACATGGAAGTACAACTTCCTACTCAAAGATCTGATTTTAACCCATGAAAACTCAGAATTTTTCTTTTCTGGTTTCAGTCTTTTTATATTGGACTAGAATCTCCATTTTATCCTCGTTTCATCACATTCAGATTTGTTAGATTATTTAGTAAAGTGGTGATGTGTGGTTTTGGAACTTTATCATTGGATTTGGATTTATGTATATATAACTATATATTTGCATGGTTTGAACAACTGAATCAATATATCGACTATTGTATTTGGTAGGGACATTCTACCATATTTTCGGTAACTCACATTGATTTATTAAATTTGTCTTTTGATAATAAATTATAGTTCATGAGCCACTCATAATTTAAGTATGGATCGTGACATTTGGTGAAACATTTAAATGATACGATTTTTTTCCCTTCACAACTAACTTTTAATAGAGGACTCTACAAGAGCTTAAATGCTTATCATTTGAACCTTAAAATATTATAACTTTGAAAAACATTTAGTTTTGGGTATAGGGATCGAGCACCTAAACACTTAACTCTTTCTTTCTCTCTATTGTCTCTCCATTCTTACTCTCTCCTCCTACTTGGTGTTCTTTCTTCTTCCCATTCGGTTGTCCAAACGATCGGGGTACCTGTCAATTAGGTTCAAATGCTTAAGTTAGTTCAAATCTATTCGGATGACACTGTAATAAATGCGAAGTCAAAGTCCCTACCAACTTACCTTGGGGTTCTATTTATAGTTTTTTATATAGGCTCGTGATTAAGGTTTCCTTAACTGAGACCTAATTGCTTTTTAAACTTGATTACTGATCTGTTTTATTTTAACTACAAATCTTATCTTTTTAATCCGCCGCTTGACTGATGCTACCGAGTGTGCTTGCACCCAAATAGACGAATGAGAATGACAAATCATGTCAACTAGGTTGTCCGATCATAGCGAGCAACCTTCGACCGCTTGTTCTTGGACCGTTCGGTCGTGGCCTCCTTAATTCTACTCCGCATAAATTGTCACATCAACTAGTCACGACATCAAATTCCAACAGTTGGATGGTCTGTCCATAGCGAGCGGCCTTCGATCGCTTATCCTTAAACCGTTCGGTTAGGGATATTGATCGGTCCTACAATACACATTTAAAATAGGATGGCATGACTCATATGATAGGATAATTAAGTAGTAATTTGATGGTCCACCCTAACAAATAGCTTTAAAAAATGGGGGGTTTCAAGTAATTAAGTGCATATCTCATAGGAATTATGAGAAGACAAAAAAGGAGATTTTTTTTTTTACGGAAAGAACTAATAATATTTACAAAGTTAAATAAAAGTAAACACATTAGGTTATATCAGTTCATTTTTGTTTTTGAAAATTTTCAAATTAAAAAATAATTGTTACCTTTAAACATAAAGATCATCATTACTTTACACCTTTGTCCTCCTCCGCCCATGTTAGATAAAATGAAATTTTCGTTATTAGATTAAGATTGTAAGTTAGTGTACAAGTGGAGAAGCAAGCAAAGAGTAGAATAGAAACATCAGAAGTATTCTACACACTACACAAGCAAGCAAACACTACATTACCAGTACTAGAATAAGTGTGTCTACTAACATAGTTCATTATCTTGGTAACTTCCATGCCGAAGCAACGATCAAGTTTTTGTCTTCCCAACCAAAGTGAAGAGCATCCATTTCCTCCTTTATCTTGTACCTGTCACAATACATCACCTTAATGAGGTTTCGGATTTCATCAGTAACATTTGTGCTCATTGGAGATGAAGTGAAGCCAGCCATTGTGATCCTCGCTCGCCATTTTCCTGCCACTTCGTACCGTTCTATCCTATCCTCGCCCTCACATGCAACAACGTTGACAATGTCTCTGGCCAAGCACTGTCTTTCAACATTCATCCTGTCCTGGCTTTCTCTTGGAAGAGTAACATCAAGCGACTCAAACACAGCAGAGTAGTAATTGTAGGCTTCAACAAATCTAGGCAAGAAGGGGGTGGTGTTTGTGTTCACATCTTGCTCCACAACTGTCACAAGCTTTGGATTCAAGCTCTTCACCAACCGAAGAAGCTGGTCCCGTTCGTTCACGGTTGAAACACTCTCATCAGGCATGTGATGAAGCTGGAATGCAAAGTTCACCACAAGTGCTTCACCAGGACTACAGTTGAGCATTGATGGGGTCACAATGGAAGTCCTTGATGCCACTGCTCGGAACTCAAATGGTAAACCAAGTGCCTCTGCCAGTTTTTCTAGTCTTTGTCCTATGTTCTTGAGACCTCCAACAGTTCTCTGCACAGACTCTGGATCATCAACCCCTGTCAATCTAACATGTGGCTTACTTGACCTTGAAGCAAGTGTTTGGATTAGATTAATGTACTGGCTTCCTTGGTTGATGTCAAAGTCTATGATATGAATGTTCATGTCATCTTTCACTGCTTCTGTGATTGCATTGTTAGCAGCAATAAACCCAAATTTGAAACATGGGCAAACCTCAAACAGTATCTGCATGGCTGCTAGACGATCTGAAGAAGGTGGCTCCTTGCATCTCAGAGCTTTGTAAATACTTTTGCCAGATTCCGCTAGGCGAGCTGCAAGCCCCTCAACCATATAGGCGGCGATTCTTTGAGAAGGCTCTCCTTGAATTGACACCATCTGTCTGAGATTGTTTATCATGGATGATCCTTCCTCTTCGTTTCCTTCTGAAAGTGCAATAGCACATTCATAAAGCAGCTGTTTTGGGGTGTGAGAAATTTGTGATATTTCTTTGGTGCTGCTGATGCTGCTGATGCTGGAGTCTGAAGAAGAGTACTCCTTTGGTGAATCATGGAGGACCATATCCTGCATGGAATCCCACTCAGCAATGTCTGGATCAATTTCCATGCTTTGAACAGCCTCAAATATGTCTTCCTCCTCAGCCTCACTATCATCAAGCAATGCCCTCTCCAATGCTTGTAGTTTTAAACTCATTAGACCATCATTTTCACGGGAATCGAGGATTCCATTCTCCATCAAATCTGATCCAAAGTTTGCCTCATAAACATCGTGTGTCACTGTGGACATGAAAGAACAATCAAATGGGTTATTGGCAACCACAGAAGCTTCTGAACTGGCTGTAAGCTGGTAAGAAGAGGCTACATCAGGGGGGATTGAACTTCCAGAGATGCTGGAGTTCGATGGTTCTATCAGTTCTTCTGTTTGAGAGTCATGGAAGTACTTCTCATAACTCTCGCTGGAGTAAGAATCTGTGATGTAAATGCTCCTATGCTTATCAGGACCAAAAATTTGAGAGGACAAGCCTGGTCTAACATCGGTTCCCTTTAGTGAGAAGAACTTGGCATTTTTATACGGTGTGGGAGCTACATCAGCAGACCTAACTAATGACATGATTCGCCTGTTATACAATTCAAGTACAATTTTAGGCTTATAGAAACATGAATAATTAACCAGTAAAATTCTTTGAAATCTGTAGTAAATATAAGAACTATAAATATATATTTTTCCTTTCCCACCTTGAGAAATAGTACAGCAGGCAGAGTTGTTCAGTGATGTAATCTTGTTGAACCTTCTAGGATGACTGTAATCTGGTAAGAGAAACAAAAGGATATGAAAAAACAAATAAACAGGTGAACTTTCAGGTAGAAGAACTATCACTCTATGTTAATATGAAAATGAAAAAAAATACTAGAAACACTGGTGAGTTTTGTTGCCTCAGTCAACAGATATAGTAATAAAGGCATCATAAATCAGTTGGTTGATGATTCATCCTGCTGAAATTCACATAGTTTTTTTCTCTTCTGTAAAATTGAATTAGTCATATCAGTGTGGCCATGGAAAGAGGATTTGGTTGATTCTCGGATAAACCACCATGGTTGAAATTGTTCTGAATATTGTCCTACTCGGCCAACTACGAGAATGAATTTCAAATGTGTTTTTAAAAATAAGAGTTAGTTACTGGATCCAGTCAAACATGCGTTGACATGACAGGGGCCTCCTCTGTATTTGGAAAAGTAAAACAAACATTAAAAACCTCTTCTTTGCTTTATCATTTAAACTATGATCTTCGATCTGCAATCTGCAGATTCTAGAATCTGATCCACATACAAAAAACGCACTCTCGAAATCAAATCCAATGCTCTGGGAACATAAATGAAAAGAAAAAAAAAAATTGTTCGATGATTCTTCACACATTCAAATTGAAGGAAGAGATATGTGCCGTTTGCTCTTCCAACATGATATATGTTCCAGCCAGAAATCAAATTGAAATGAAATTCCTACTGCAAATACTAAGTAAGATGTTAATTATTAAGAGAAGGCTTTAAGTTCGGATAAAAGTGATAACCATGCACAAAACTCTCTTGATAGCATCTATATCTTTATTTGTCTTTAGCTTGGAGAATCACCAGCGTAAAAATTCACAGCATGTTTTGTAAGACAAAAACAAAAAGCCAATTCTTGTTTGAAATTGTAGCCCAATATAGAGTAGATAGATCAAGTGACAGTAACAGAGAAGACTTAACAAACCCTTTGGGACCAGATTGAATTTTAACAAATATCGTTTAAGAGGAAGAACTAAAGCCTTCTTTCACATTTTTTTGAAATCACATGCATGCATCACACTATAACACGTATCACCTGTTGCAGATTGAAATCAGTTTACAAGGACTGCAACAGATAGTACCATTCATCAGAAGGAGCAGTAAGTTGCAGTATTTAAAACACATCATATAGATTTTGTTGATGAAAATTAAGATGAATCACCACAGGGAGGAAGTGTACCTGTGGAATTAGAAACCAAGAAGCAGATGAGTATGAATCTCAGAACTGTGTTTAGAGAGAGAAGAGAGGTTAGAATAGGTCTTTGACTAGTGGCATAGAGATATAGCCAAGCCAAATAGCAATAACACAGTTTAAAAGTTTTCTAAAGAAGAAAGTTGGTGGATTAGGAGTTCAGGTTGGTAGAATCGCAACAAATAAGACAAATGCCAATATTAACGAGAGGGAATTTGAGAACATGTATATACTGTTAACTAACTGTTTAGAACCGAAGAAAAAACCTTTGAGTCTCATAATCATTGGACCAAAAATGGAAGTCAGTTAAGAGGAATTTAACAATCTTAATAGAAAAACACTGGAAATTACACTCCGTGTTTCTTTATGGATACGTTCAAATAATTTCAAAAAGAAAAAAAATCTTCTCTTTAAAAAGATATAAGCTACTAAAATCACTTAATAAGAAGTGTTTTTCATTTTAGTCATTTTTACTGTCATTCGTTGTTGATATCCGCGATTAATTATAGACTTTAAAAAACTGAACAAAGTTTAACATACACCTTTGGAGACTTTATATAAACTTTTTATTTCATTTTTTAAGTTATAACATATATAATAAGACAGAGGAAAGTCTTATGAAAAGAAATTAGTCATATTCATTCACACTAATTAATTAAGGTACAGGTTATCTTAACAGACCTGGATCCACTCCTGTCACTACGACACCTGTTACTGCAACATTGTTACAGTATTCTAATTTTTTTATGTTTTTCTTTTGTTACATTATATTTTTATCTATTGTCCTTGTGCGTTCTAGGAACTCCATAACAAAATGTAGAAGAAAAAAAATAGAATAAATTTCTCTGTAAATTTAACACAAATTAACATATTCATGTGTGTGTATATATATAAAAGTTGCTTTTCTACTAATGAGTAATTCTTTTTTCTTTTCCTCTGAAAGTTATACCGAAAAGAATTCTAGAAACATATTACACGTTATTGTCTCAATCCTGTTTTTTTCTTCACGGTTTGTTGAATCTTTTAATGTAAGTTAAAAAAAGTAATAAAGTTTACTGTTTTTATATAGCAAATATTTTTATGAGTAATTTAAATTCTTTGACCAGTCTCTTTATGAACAGGAGTGTGATATGTAGTTTATTTTAAGAAAAGCTGAGCTTCTGGAATTTGGTAGTGGCAAGCAAGTGGAAAATTGATGATAGACTTCCATTAAAAAGTAACAAGACTTGGATGCATTTTGCACAATGTTGCTTCTCCTTTACCCCTACGTTTCTTTCATTCTAAATATGTTTAGTCTTAATGTTAATACTGACTTAAAATCTTACACACATAAACAATGGAGGAAATTCCCACTCTATCAACAAGTGTGGTACAAATAAGTCTCTTGGCAGAGATTCATTTATTTTACTGTGCGTATTGACGTAGGGTCTCACGTCATATAACGTCACTGCTCTATTTTCAGGCGTGGAATGTGATGGAAAGGGAATGTTGCAACTTTCAATTTTATAATAGCTAAAACATTGAAAATAGTAAAGTGAAATGAACAAGATTTTGTACTTGTTGACAGAGTCAGAGTTTCACAGGGTCCTCTTCTTTCCCAACTTTCGACTTTACTTCCTGCATATACCAAGACTTTGATTTTCCTAAAATACTCTCTTTTCAGAAGATTATAATAATGGTTACAATTAAATCAAAATTACGTATTGGTGGGAATATATAACTAAATAAAATAGTTAGAATATAAGTTCAGCTTTTGCAAGATAATTCTTATTTTTGATAAATTTTTAAAGGTATGTTTTAATATTTTAAAATATGAAAAATGGACAAAATGGGTACATGCAGTAGTTTCTATGCTGTTGTTGTATGAAAAGAATCAAATGAGGCATCAATGGAGAAGTTAATAATAATTAACTGAGAATCATTATGTAGTTGAAATTGCAGAATGGCTCCAACGAGTACTGCCCACTAGCTTTAGTTTTAATAATATGAAGTCCTAATCATTTGGCCCCATCTTATCCAAATAAACCAAATCAGGGGACTTGGATTGTGGGATAAGCAAATAACAATAACTCACTAAAATTAAAAACTCATTCATCATTTTCTCTTTCCATCATCATCAAACCTTTTTAAAATTCAATCTCAGGATGAGTCTGAAAACATACACATAAGTTGTTAATGTAATGTGTTTAAGGCGAGTTTCTGGTTCATTGGTCTGGTTGGTTTTGGTTCTGCAAGGTTGATGATACTGAAATTTCTATCAGTAATGTGTTTTGCAATTTCAGTATTTTGTATGTATTTTCATTTTAGAAAATTGAGGTGGGCACAGAGAATTTGAGAAGTATTCAGCATAAGCAGCTATTAACAACAAAATAAGCTTCAAAACCTTAGTCTTCATCAGAATTCAAGATTTGGGTTGTACCAAACCAACCATATATTTGAACTTAAAACGAAGCATTGACATTATAGGAATGGAAATCGATCAGGCCAACTTTCAGAACATATGCCTTCGATCAATAATGATCAATAATGGATTGAGGTGTGAATTTGAAGAAGTAAATTTGCGTTAATTTAAATTAATTTTTAGGTAAAAATGAAATTATTTAGATCAAGAGAAAAATGGTATTGAATGAAAAATTTGTATATGATGTAATTTAATAAAATTTAATAATAATAATAATAATAATAATAATAATAATAATAATAATAACTAATACATAGCAGATAATGTGTAATGTTTCCTCCTGTTCACACTGTTGATAATAAAAAGTCTTCTCGACAAAGAAAGAAAGCACATAGAAATTAGGTTGTCTCTGACCATCCACCGCTGTATATTTTGCACACATTAGTGAGTTGGACAATGATAAGCACTGATCCAAAATATACCATTTTTTTCAAAGAAAAAAGTTCAAGAAAGTCAAAAGTGAACGCGTCAAAGGTTGTATATTTGAACAGTGTTCGATTATCTTAGAAAGCTAACGTAGAATTAAAACAACAGGCAAAATAGCTGTATGGTTTTGCCGTTTTCCTATTTTGTTTTTGTTAGGGTTTAATCGGGGACACATTTCAAAATGGTCCAGGGTTTAGAGTTCAACAATTGTTGCCTAATTATTGTTCTTATAGTATGCAATCTCTTCCCACTTATAGTGGGCTTACTCATTCACTTGCTGTAAAACCATTGAAGCCCAAGATCTTATAACTTGACAATTGAACTGGGACACAAACATGTTTCCAATTTAAACACCAAAGATGTTTTTCACAATCTTTAAGAACTGCCTAACATTGTCTTTTGGCTTACACCTACAATTCATTTCTATGATCTTCTAATACAATAATAATACATTTTTATTATGTCTACTGTACAGTAAAATTGCATTAATCTTGTGTTAGACTGTTTATATACATTAGAAATATTCTTTTGAGGTTTGTTGTTTTAGGATTGCTTATTGCATTGAAATTCAACACACACACACACACATATATATATATATATATATAAAATAAATATTCATTTTTTTCTGAGTGAGTAACACTAACATGTAAAATCTTCTTTTCTATAAGTTAATTTAACTTAACTGTCCCACACAAATATATGTAAAGTAAATAATTTATTTACAATAATTATATTGATAATTGACTTAATATCATGTTTTTTATTATATTTATATTTATTTTTTATTGATATTTAAATTATTATTTTTTAAATAATTAAGGGTTTATTTAATAATTTTAAGAAAGCTAAATATTTTATTTTTTATTAGACAATTATTATTTTATTAGATAATTTTGGAAAAAATAAGTATTTGAATTTTATTTGTGAAATATTTTGTAACTAAATGAAAATTTGATAAGATTTGAAAATATATTAAAAATATGAAAATCTCAAAAGATGATATATTATATATATATTAGGTACAATTTATTTTAGTACAAATTTCAGGAAAAATTCAGTTCTAAAAAATTTATAAATAAGTGAAAATCTCAAAAGATCTGATGAATATATAAAAAATATGAAAATCTTTCAAAGATTTATTGAGTTAAAGATGCATTATGAGATATTTAACATTATTTTTTTTCTAGTGTTCAGAACATATAGGAGTAACCAACTCTCATATCAAGGGATTGGACGTAATGTATCTTAACTCTTTGTGATTTATTCCATATATTTATTTTTCATACTCTAGTGTTCTATTTTCAATTTTAACTACATCATAACTATTGATCGCATATTGTGGGTATTTAATCATTGGACATGGTATTAGAACCTATACTAGAATAGAATAACTAATTGATTGGGCATGCATGTAGACATAGAGTTCATCATTGGTCATTCTTAACATCCGAACTTAAGGCTTAATACAAATTTTTAATAAGGAAAGGTCGAAGACATTAGGGTTCTTATTAAAGTTTAGACTTATCACTAAGATATTAAAGTTTGTTACATAGTGGTGTGAATACTAGAATTAAGAATTAGAAATATATTGTTAGTGTTTTCATATTGATTTAATGCATGAAATCCAACCCAATGAAGTCTTTATACATATAGAATTTCATCAATTTAATTGGTTTTTAGAATTAAAAATATTGCACACAAATCATAAGTAATATAGTAGATAAATTCAGATATCGTTTCTCACAAAGACTTGCATTGTTTAATAAAACCACGATTCTTTACAAATTTAGGTAAAAACTTTGAATGATAAAATAATGGTTAAATAACTCTTTCGGTCCCTCTATTTGTCAAGTAATATCAGTTTGGTCTTCAAGTTTTTTCGTTGTCTCAATTTGGTCCTCATTTTCTTATAAATGATTCAATTTGGTCATTGCCGTTAATTTTGACCAAACAATGTAAAAGTCAACGACACGTGTCAATTTCTGGTTTTTTTGAATTTTTTGAATATTTTTGAATTTTTTACACATGTCACTTCACAGTTGTGTCACGTGTCAAAATGATTTAATTTTGTTCCTTTATTTGTTTTTAGTTTCAATTTAGTCCCAATTTTTGTAAAAAATGACATCCTTAAATTGACACTCAATTTAATTTTTTTTTATAAATCTTATGATGATATTCTTAATAAAATTGACATTTTTATCAAATATTTATAGAACTAAAATAAACTTTAAAAAAATAAATAAAATATTTAAAAAACCAGATGACATGTGGCACGCCGTTAACGACATTAATATATTTTTTTTTCTGAAAGGGACTTAATTGAAACACTTCTTCAAAAGTTGGGATGAAATTGAAATTTTTTTAAAAGCGGATACCAAACTGAAACTTCCGAACGAAAGCGGATACTATTCGACTAATTAAGTCTAATAACAATAACGTTTAATTATACTTTAGATTCCTAATAAATTTGAAAATTTCCAAAATGAGTCCTCAAAATTTTAAAACTTTTATGTTACCTATATGACGTGACAGTTATCTTGCACTATCAGCTCAATTAAATACAATTAAATATCGCTGCATAATATATCGTTACAAACTACCATAATGACGATCATCACTCTCAAGGATTTGTTGATGTATTTACCTAAAATTATTCTTAGAGTTAATAAAAAGTATAATTTATAAAAATTTAAATTTTAAAAAATATATAATATTACAAAATACAAAAAATTATAAATTTATAAAATTATGAAATATAAAATAAAAATATATAATTTTATCATTTTAAAAATTTATAATTTTATAATTTAATGATGTTATAATTTTTTATAATTTTATAATCTTACAAAATATAAAGTATAAAATTATAAAATTATAGATTTATAAAATTATAAAATGATATAAATTTAGAAGTTTATAAATCGTAAAATTGAAAAATTATAAAACTAAAAACTATGAAATTATAAATTATAAAAATATATAATTTTATTTTCTATTTCATAATTTTATAAATTTACAATTTTAAAATTTTAATTTTATAAATTTATAATTTTTATTAGTTTTAAGAACAATTTTAGGTAAATACAACGACAAATTTGAAGAGATCCTTGTCATTATGGTAATTTGCATTGATGTATAATGTAGTGATATATAAGGAGAGTGACAATGCAAGATAACTGTGACTGTGATGTCAAATAGGTAACAGAAAAATCTAACGGTAGAGACTCAATTGAAATTTTTGAATTTTTGAGGACTCAACTGAAATTTCTAAATTTGATCATGGATCCAAAACATAATGAAGCATAATAATAATAATAATAATAATAATAATAATAATAATAATAATAAACTTATTTATGTTTTGAATCCCTGATAAATTTTGGAACTTTCAATAAATTTTTGTGGTATATTGAGTCCTTAAACTTTTACAATTTTTCAATTGAGTCTTTGTAATATGGTGTTGTTAATTTTTGTATGACAGTTATCTTGCACTGTCACTTTTCTTGAATGTCGGCACATAATATTTGGTTATGTGACATCCCATTTAAATAGATTAATCTACTTAATAATATATCACATGATCATAATAATGAGAAGCAATCAGATGAACATAGGATATAAGAAGGCAACCATTACAGTCATCCAGAAGTGTACTGTGAAAACAAATTTAGGCATACCACCATGCCATACAAACACAAAGGAAAGTTAACAGTTTTACAAAAGACGATGTTCCTCTAGAGCATGAGATTACAAAAAAAAGGCACTTAGGGCCATAGACTACTCCTGAGAGTCACACAACAGATCCCCTAAGCTGCACCACTGCTACCACCGGGCCTACTCCCAGAATTTCCTCCATCTGCTCCCACCAAGGGTGATCATTGCAAAAGAGAAAACACAACAGGAACATAAACATAAATGCAAGGGTAAGCTAGTGCAATTTAATCTTATCATAATATAACGGACAAGTACTTAACCATTCCTTAACATGCAACACAAGAGGCACAAAGCATCATGTTATAGCAAACAAGCAGGACACTATAACAATTATCCGGATAAATATACTAAGATCGGATTCACTGGACGCTTGCACTTGTGGTGGCCTCTACTGCTCTGCAGAGCCATTGCCAATGAGTTTCACCCTACCACACACAAGGTTAGCCTTTAAGCATCTAAGGCCATTATCCTGCCATAGACTAGAGCCTCCCGCTACTCTCACCACTTGGGTCAGTTTGCTCTACATGAGACTCACTGACCCTTTAGAGTTTCGGGATGCGGTCCTTACTTGAATCCATATCTCAATATATACACTACACGCCACCATAAAGTCTCCCCACGAGACTCATGGAATTATGCCTATTTCACACTAATCTCATGATTCGTATCTCATAACCACCACTTGTTATCTCAACATTAATTTCTCATGCACATTCTCAACCAACCAAACAAACTTTCATATATTACTCATGCTAACATACAAATTTCAGTGCATACAACTCATACAACTCATGCAATCACACCATAATCTTGCATGTTCGAGATAAATAGCCACACCCAAGGTAAACAGGAATCCAAAAACATAAATTTGCACTATTCTCGCCTGGGCTAGAAGCCCTCGCCTAAGCTACAGCGACTGTCTCGCTTAAGCTAGCCTTCTCGCCTAGGCAAGGCCTGGAACAGTGGCACCCTACGAGCATCTCGCTTGGGCGAGACTAGCTCGCCTAGGCAAGATCGCCCTTCGCCCAAAAATCAAATCCTTCGCCTGGACGAGGACGCGAGCAGAGCATACCAGGGTCTTCTTCGAGAACTCGCTTGGGCGAGTCACTCTCGCCTGAGCGAGACAATGCGTCGCTCAAAGACAAGGGTCCTCCGCCTGGGCGAGTTGCTCGAGTAGAACCTGGGCGAGTCTCAGACACTCTCGCCTAGGTGAGACGAGCTCGCTTAGGCGAGATTGACAGTACTCGCCACTGTTTCATGCATGCAGCAGGAACACACACACAAAGGAACAGACCAGATGCAAACAAGACAAGTCTCATATCACCAAAAACCTCATTCATCATTCCAAAAGCATTCAACAACCCAAAAACAACAGGAGAAATATTTTAAACGGTGAAAATAAAGCAAAAAAACTAGCTCCCCTTACCTTTGTTTTGGGTACAGAAAGCAAAAGACCCTAACTAAGGGGTATCACAGCTCTAGGAACTCGAGTAGTGAGCTGCAATCGTGCAAACCAAGACGAAACGGGGTAAATAAATGGAACCCTAACTGGCCAACATGCTCAAACCGTGAAAAGGGGTGAAGAAACAGACTAAAAACTCTAAAGTTCGACTTACCAGAAGGTACGAGATGGTTTTGTTAGCTTGGAGATAGGAGAAGACCGTGTGCCCTAGCGGAGCTCTAGCTGGAGAACGTATGAGGAACAGAAGGTTGGTTTCTACAAATGGGACAGGCAACAAAGGTTTAGGGACTAGCAAGGGTATTGGGTCCCCTAGAAGGGCTGGTCTTGGGCCTATGAAGAGGCCAAACCCAACACACATAAGACTGAAAAATGGGGCTTACAAGTTACAAGAGACCGTGGTGACGACATTTTTCCCACATATTTACTGTATTTAAAGAAAATTATTTTAAAATTTAATTTAAATTATTAAATTATTAAATTAAAGATAAGAAAATAAAAACAAATACAAATTATTAAATTATAATATATGCAATTATAAAATTATGAAATACAAAATTAGAAAATAAAAAAACTAAAAATATAAAATTACCAAAATTAACAAATTACAAAATTATAAAAATAAATAATTTCATAATTACGAAATTATAAAATATATAAATATAAAATTATATAATTATATAATTATAAAACTATAAAATTACAAAATTATGAAATTGTGAAATTATGAAAATACAAAATTTTCAAATTATCAAATAGTAATTTTTTTAATTTTGATTTTTTATAATTTTATATTTTTATAATTCATAATTTTATAGTTATATATTTAATATTTTATAATTAATATTTTTTTATTTTGAAATTTATAATTTAAGTTAAAAATATTTTTTGTTAAATACACTAAATATTTGGTAAAGATCGTCTCTTGTAACAAAATATTATGTGACAATATGTGTTAACATTAATGGAGGATGACAAATGTGACAATATGTGGTAACATTAATGGAGGATGACAATGCAAGATGATTGCCACATCAAAAGATTAACATAAACATTTGACTGTAGGGACTTAATTCGAAAGTTGTAAAATATTGATAATTCAATATAGCACAAAAATTTATTAGAAACTCCATTGAAAATTCTGAAATTTGGTAGGGACTCAAAACATAATTAAGTCATAATAATATATACATTTAAATTTATATCATATTTATTCTTAAAGGTAAAAGGATAATAATCTAACTTTATCTATTAAAAAATATTTTTTTAATCTATCGTACATATCTCATCACACATCAACTTTCATCTCAAATACATTTAAATAAAATCATCTTTCTCGTAATTTAAACAACACCACAATTTCTTCTTTATCCCCTCAAATCTATTCATCCGGTTTCTCTTAAATTTTCTTCCCAATCCAAACACACCTTTTAAGTCTCCCTAAATTGAATGAATTAAAACCAAATTCATTATAAAATAAAAGAAGGCACAATTACGAGAGCTAAATTGGTTTTCAAAAACAAGATCTCTTTATCTTTAAAAGATGTCTTTAAACGTGTAATCTAATTAAGTGATTAGGAATTACCAAGAACTAAAAGAATTTAAGATAAACAAAACCTACCAGATTTTATATTAGTTAAATTCTATTTGAATTTAGATGCAATTAATTCAAACAACCTTAACTAGACTTTTCACTAAAAATGTTGTTGAATTACCAATTACAAGAAATCTTACATGAACAATAAATACAAATCACTCGTTGAAAAACCTTTCAAAAAGATATACAAAGCTAAAGAAAACACTCAATTACCTACAACAAACACACCAAGTACGGGTACAAAGTTATCAATATAGTTCCCAAAAGAAAAGAAAGTGAAGAAGAAGCCCTTCTGGTGTGTTCCAAAATGAGTGTTCCAGAATTTTTTTTTACATTCCGAATCTGAAATTATATTCCAGAATAATGTTTATGGAATATAAATAAATTTTTAAAATTAGCATTCCAAAAAACATTTTTAGGTCTGAGAATATCTTATGAAACACTTGTTTCGAAATATATTTCTTTATATTTTTCAAATAGAGTGTTTTGAAATATATTTTCAGATTAAAAATATCTTCTGAAATATTCAATTTAGAAATTATTAAATAGAGGAGGTGCAGGAATTTTATTATAATTTTAATGAAGAGTAGTTTGAGAATTCCACATTTATGGGGTGGAGGAAGAAAGAAGTGGGGTGCAGGAAGAAACACACTGATAACCCAAACTTTTGATCAGGTTAATCGATAAGATAGTAGACTTGGGTTAAAAAGTGGTGATAAAATCCAAATTATAAAGAAAGGCTCAAGTACATGTTCCAAAATTCATAGAATATTAAATACATTTCTAATTCACTTTACATATTTTTTTTCTATTAAAAATTAAAATTACTTTTAAATTTCATCTAAATTTAAATATATTTTAAAAATATGATTAGTATTAATAATAAATATCAAAGTTCTGCGTATAAATTAATTTATAAAAAAAAATATTTTCAAAATCTATTTTTAACTCATAAAATAATTATATTATAATATAAACTATGTATATTAAGTTACATTAATCAAAGACTATTATTGTTATAGATTAAAATAAAAGTAATATAATTTCTTTGAAATACACTCACATGTTTAAGTCTAACAAATATAACAGGAAAAGTAAAGATGATATAACTTTATAATTTAATGATTGAACGGATAAACTTTATTTATTGATAGAGATATTAGTGACATAATAGTTGATAAAAAATATACTGTATAATTTGATAAAAATGACAAAAATATGGTTTTATTTTTATTAATTTTATTTATTAAAATTATTTTAGTAGGTGCTAACTTTTGAATTTTTTTTTAATTAAGTCTCTGAACTATTTACTTTTAACTGAGTCAATGAACTTATATTTATTTTGATTAGGTTCACGAATAGACCAATTGAAAAATAAATATAAAATTAAGAATTCAATTAAAATAATAGTTTTGATACTTAGTTAAATATTTTAATTACTTTTAAACGTTTATTAGTTAAATATATCTGTATATATATATATATATATATATATATATATATATATATATATATATATATATAAAATATAAATAATATATATACACTCAATAAATATTTATTTGAGATTTTCCTTTTACCTCTTTTATCTATATCATCAATCTCAAGTAATTTTTTTCTGTCTTCCTCTTCTGACCAAGGATAGTTTCGCCATCGAACCACTGTAACTTTTATCGAAAAAGATCACTACTTCACTTTATAATATCATCAATTGTCAAAGTCTATGAAGCTATTGTTATGATTATGCTCTTCTTGTCCTCTTCAATTTTTGGCACATATATAAAACTGATGTTCTTACTGATGTTCTTAAAGTATCGCTTTCATGGTTTTGAAGCAAATAAAAACTACAAAATTAACCTGAAATTAATAGTGACAGATATTGATAAATACTGAAAACAAATTCCCAGAACAACTGCATGTTGTTGTTTTGACAGAAAAATGAGTAGCATAATTAAAAACTTGATTCTATTATAATTTGTTCTTAATTGCTCCATCTGCCAATATACCGAAAATGATTAGACAGACAAATGACTCAGCATAAATAATCAAATATGAGATAACTGATATCCATTGAGCAAGTGGGAGGTTGATTAAAGAGTTTTATGCACACATTCATACAATATTTATCACTATGTTCATTCTGCAAACATTAATGATGTCAGAAGAGAACTATGTTTTAATTTGCGTTCTTAAAAGGGTTGTTCTCAGAATCGGTAGGTAAGATGTCATTCTATTCAACACAATAACATATATACTAATCTATTTAACAGTATAATATCTTTACACTCTTAATATTATACACAGCATAGTCTATTATTCAGTCACAAAGTATAGTGTGAATCTATAAATATTTTTTTCTCAATATTTTTTACAATACTATTTATGCTTCCCTGATTTTGAGAAAAACAAAAAGATGACAGCAAGAAAAGGCATTAAGCATGCCTGGTGTACACAACACAACTAGTCACATGATCTGTTTCTAGTAACCAACCAAATACTAAAAAAATGTTGAATCTTATGATAAAGTAGTATTCTTAGTTCTACACAATGACGGCAAATAGTACAAGTGTTCACCGACTTTGATTTGAACATCCCATCACGTTCTAAAGCACACAGCACTGTATCTGGATTAGGTTCCCTACAGAGAACGGATAACTAAAACAAAAAAAAAAATCTCTTCTCAGTTTTACATAACTTTATCATGTCATCACAGGACAAGATATTTGATTTAATTAACAAAGAGATAAAATACATGAAAAAATGAGCAAAAATAATTAAAACGTGATGAAGTAGGGTGAAGGGTATTGTATTTTGGCAGGTTCTAAACTAACACAGAGTGGGAACGGGGTTGGAAAACCCTAATTAATGGTGAATTTTAATTGGCGAGGGTTTTGTTTATGGGCTTGTGGTTGCAAATGAAAGCCCATGGGGGAAGTTGCATTGCAGTTGCACATATATTGTTTGAGGAATTGACTCTTAGCATATGTTGGACTAAACATTAGTTCATAATTAGTTTAGGGAATTTAAGCGTTGATAAAGTAAAAACGGACAACGAACAGGGTAGCTGTGTAGGTAGGTGAAGTGTCACTGTCTGATGCCACTAATTATACCATTTTGGAGGTTTATCACAGCGCAGAATGGGGACGTCGCTTTTCGCTCAAACTGCGAGACATTCAAGAAACAACACCACTAATTTGCCAACGAACCGTACCTCAGTGGGCCTGTAATAATAAAATAAAATTCCACACTCAATACTTATAATAATATATGTACAATAATTAATTGAAACTGCTATAATATATATATATATATATATATATATATATATATATATATATATATATATATATATATATTTTATAAATATAAAAAAAATAAAAAAAATTATTATATATATCTATATATATATATATATATATATATATATATATACATATATTGTATGCCTATGAGAGCAAGAAACTGAAGTGTATGACACAAGTACATTCTTGTGGGTTACTTCACTCATGTCGGATTACACGGCAAAGTGTTCCATGAACCTGTTGATGTACATCTATGGCTGCAGGAGCGAATTCAGATTGAACCAGCTATTTCTTCATGCAAGAAAACATGTAAAAACATAAAGATAGGTCCAAGAGAAGGGGAGAGAAAAAATATTATTGGAGTTTGGTATGGTATCATTTTATTTCTATATATATACTTTATGTTGTTTATTTTTTCACTCTACCTTGTTGAGTTTATAAAAAGTCCAATGGGGGGTGTGCTGAACTTTGGAATACTATTTCTGCAACATTTGAATTAATGAAGCTAGCGTGGTTGTAACAGAATTTATTTAATGAGAATGACAAAAAGGGGAAGCTGAGGAAAGTTAGGGTCTGCAATCTGCACAAAAATGCTTCTATGTTTATATATGTATATGATGATATATGTTATTATATACAGTGAGAGAGGTATGTGGTATCTATATTCATAAATGAATAGAAAAAAGAGTTGGATGGGAAGAGTCAAAGTAGTTTGTTGAGGATTTTGAGGGATAGTGTTGATGTGAAATTTAGGGTGTGGGTTATGATGATGAAAATGGTGGGTTGCTTAGGTTACGTGGGAAGGTGAGTGAGAAAGAAAAGGTGTTATGGTTTTCATATAGAGACAGTTGAAGGAAATGGAAGTTTGCATTCACTGTTTGAAAGCTATTTCAAACCCTTCTATTCCTGCTTCTCCCCACACCCGCACCAAGCATGGAGAAAACAGATAGATGTAGAACTGCTACCATCATTTTAACGGTCTATTTCTCTCTTCTTCTGCCACATATTTTGCTTTGAATCAAGCAACAATATAATATAAAACAATTCATGAAAACAATGTTACCTTCTTATATGATTCCTTTAACAAACAGCTTCAGTGAAAGACCTGGTGCACAAAATAAAGTTAACTTTTACAACATGTCGCACGATAGTACGTTCTACCTTATTAACATGACATTTACAACGTTCAACCACAAAGTTTATTTGATTGAATGCTTGTCGGATTATTATTATTATTATTAGTGTGTACGATATTAAATAAATAGTTTTGCAGGGTGAATTGGAATGAAGCCAATTCTCAAAGTTGGCTTCCCTTGTTTTGAAGTTGATATATACCGTCGATGACAGCTAACAAAGTATCACCAAAAATCATCCTATGCGAAATGGAACAAACACACAACAGAAGTAAATATTAATTAAGATTATTTTGGGCAACCTAGCTTTGTCGTGTTACACCCCCTTTAATTAACTCCATCCCCTTTTTATGGTGGTTTAAGAATGCATTTCATTCATCATGGTTCAACCTTCAAGGGTTCTGTAACAGTCATTTTCAAATTTGAGAGACCACTTCAACTTAATTTCCACTTTCTTCTTTCTTAAAACTTTGCTTAGCCACCCTTTAATTTAGATGGGTCATCTTTAAATATATGCTATTAGTTTGATTTTGTTATCTTTGTTGAGCAGCAAAATATAGATTATTATTAAGACGTCTTCAACTGTAAGAAAAAAAAAAACTAGTTATTCAAGATTGCATGCACCAAGAAATGTTTTGAGTTGAAGAGTCTTCAGGTGGTATATATACAAGAATCCTATTGGTGAAAGGGGTCAATTTTTTTGCTTTGACAGTGTGATCTTAATGAAAAGTCGCCTAAGACTACAAACGGGGTTAATTTATAATTATCATATATTAAAAGTTTGCAGGATTATTACAGTATGACTGGGATTATTAATACATTGTTACCGGACTTGTTCTTATTTGTGACCAGGCTTAAGGTATTACTAGTTAGTTATGTGCAGCATTTCAATTGGTAATAATGACAGAGGAAGACCAAAACCATTTTTCTGAGCTTTTTATTGAAAATAATTGCTTGTAGCTAGGATTTCTATAAAATAATTTATTCTCCCTTTACAGTTACCATTTTTCTTCGTCAAAATCAACCGGTAATTTCCATACCATGGTCCAAAAATAGTGTTTATAATGAGTTAATTATATATTTTTTCGCATGTACAAATTATTTGAAGTATTTTTATAATGTATTTTTCTCTTATATCTCAGTTTATTTTGGTACCTATTTTATCTCATAATTTTGGCCATTTTCTTTTTTCTCCCCTCTTAGTTATAAAAAATATTATAATAAAAGAAGTGGTTAGTAAAACTTCTCAACAATCCATATCCATGGTTTACACTATAAGCTTTCTTGTTTTGGGAGATGTGTGGTATCTCGTTAAAGAAGGGTGGATATATAACAATTTTGCAATTTATAAATCAATCTGAAAAAACAAAGCTGTTTCAAAATAAAAGTAATAAATCGATCCTTGAAATATAACATTTACGAAAAAAAACAAAGGTTATTTGACAACATATATTTATTTACCTCTACTGCATATATGCTTTCCCACCTCACTTTTTAATGTTTTGTATAGTGCAATTAGAGCTTTTATATGTTTTAATTTTTTACATTAAAAAATAAATTTAAGCAAACCATAATGTAAAAATACGAGAGTTTGTCTAAACTCTATGAAAACATGAGATTTCGGTTTCCACAAAAAAAATCTTCACTTCCTCCAACACTTAATAAACCTTTAGTAGCAATTGTATGAGTGTCTTCAATTTAGTACATCTTATCCTTTAGTCGTTTTATCATTAAGAATATGCAGTTAATTTAACACATAATAAAAAGTTATATGTTGGGGGCAAATAGTCAATAACCTTTCCGAAACTCAAACCTGATATGATTAATTAAGACAGGTCTATTTAGGGTTTAGGATTCAGTGAATTTATTGGTCTCTATATCATCCTTTGAGGGTTGAACTAATCCCTAAATGTTTCAGATGAAACCTGTGTTGCTGTTGAAGTGTTCCATTGTTTATATTTCTGTATACCCTATAGTTGAATTGTTAGAAAGAAGACAATTTGGTTTTAAGATACAATTCATCTGTTGGATGGATAGACCTACCAATTACAACTGTGTGAGGTAATTTTATCTTCAAAACACACACAAATAAATAAATATAAAATATATATA
>Ga0214543_1002069_pt1 | contig 39439 bp, 29 predicted proteins | sample CNSS2metaG_FD_160094 | JGI IMG/M metagenome (GOLD analysis project Ga0214543, IMG submission 160094) | Root nodule microbial communities from cowpea collected in UCLA plant growth center, Los Angeles, California, USA - CNSS2 | ecosystem: Host-associated > Plants > Roots > Nodule | place: USA...
TATATTCTTATTATTATTAGAAATATATATGAATATATATAATATATACATATTATTATGAACATATGAATGTAAAGATTATAAATATCTAAAATATACAAATAATTGATGATTTTATAAGAAATATATTAAATATTTTAGGATGTTAATAAGAAAGAATATTTTTATTATGGATAAACTTGCATACATGTATAGGTAAACTGACATATTCTTAGGTAAAAAATAATTTGGTTAAATAATTATAATAATTTTGTTTCAGTTATAAGAATACATAAATTTCATATATATAAATGAATATGCATTATGATACATATACGGGTTAGTTAATAATTAAATAAAATAATAATAATATAAAATAACTATAAAATATATGCATATAATAAATATATGTTAATGATGGAATCTCAGACGGATAACTAAATTAATTATAGCAGTCTGAATGATGTACTTAGATACATCTAAACCATATAATAATAATAATAATAATAATAATGATAAAAACACATGTCAGAGATAAAGATAAATTACTAAAGTGATAAGAGAAGATATAATATCTTCTAAAAATAATCTATAACTTAAGTAAGTAGGAATTACACCATTAAATGCTTAGTCTAATTGAAACTAATCGTAATCATGACACCACTACTTATTTATATTCATCTCTAGTTGTGCATTAGTCCTATTTATTCAATTTATATTTACTCTCATTTACTTAATTATATTTATCTCTAGTTACGTACTGGTCCTTTTTATTTATTTATATTTATTTTAATTATTCATTGATCCTATCTATTTATTCATTTATATAATTATATGATTTAATATTGAAATAAAATTTATGATAAGTAAAGATTTGATTATTGTAGTTGGAGGTGTGACCTTGGGGATTTAAACGAGTTAATATTACTCAAGATGAGATGTTCTTGAGTTACTTTGTTGGCCATGAGCTCATTTATCCTGACTATTCACTACAAAATTAATCAATGTCTTTATAAAAGTATAATAAAAATCCAATTTGATGGATTTGGGAGAATTTTCATTTCATTTTATTTTATTATGATATGCTGTATTTTTTATGTGATATTTGTCTCACTTCCCTATTTTATGATTGTGTGTGAAAAACAAAATTTTATAACCATATCATAGATGGCTGCTCCCAACATGCCTGATCCCTCCTTCGCCGACATTGTGGCGGTTTTCCCAGGGAATGCATGGCAAACCAATGCAGTGAATAATTTTGTAACGTTTCAAGGAACGGGAAACTCTACTATTACTTGTCTCTCTGCTCCAGACACGCCGATTGTCATCGAAGGACAAATTGGAGTTACCTTCTATTTACCCCAACAGTCTAAGTGAACCCTATCCATAATCTTTTCCCTTCACCTCTTTGAAAACCAATATATGAGGGGGAAACTGAAAATAAATAACACTTCTTCCTCTTCTAGTGTAGGAAATATAAGATGTACTAAACGGTGTAGATATAAGATGCATACAGTATTGTAAACATATATATATATATATATATATATATATATATATATCTGTGTGTGTGTGTGTGTGTGAATATTTTAAGTACAATTTTGCTAGTAAATTTTATAAGTATATTGTAGGAAATAATAATAATAATTAAATAAATAGAAAAAAAAATTTATCATCACACCAATCCTTGGGGCTGAAGGTGAGTAACATTCTGTAGAATTTCCACCAAGATCAACAGAAATAACCAAACAGTGCAACACATGTCTTGCGGAGAAGACCTCACCACTTGCGATATAGCAACTGCACATCCCATCACTCGAGGATGAGGAAAACAACTTCTTGTGTGAAGGCCAGTACAAAGCGAACGATGCGGGAACTCAAATGAATATTTATTCAGAGGAAAGAAACCTTTTGCAATATATAAATATCATATGTTTTACAAGAATCCCCCACATATTGCAAAATGTAAGAACGAAAGAGAAAAGAAAATCCTAAGTCTCATATAAGATGTAATGCATCAGACCTTATATAACAAGCTATATGAACCAATCCTAGATTGAGAAACTTAACACACAATGTAGTTGGTATAGCAAACTATATATGTGTGTTATCGGATTACTTTCATGAGCTTTTCAAACAATGAAACCTGGCAACAATTGAGAATTTCTTGGACAAAAGTCAATAGAACAAAAGGAAAATCAAATTATACCAATTAATAATTAGAAAAAGAAATGCCACGACTATGAGAACTGAGAAAAATGGAAACTACTAACAAGGTAAAGTCATCAAAAAATAAACGCATGAGGAGACAATTTAAAATAAAAGTTTAAAAAATGAATTTTTGTTCGTATTTTGAAAAGTTAAATATGTAAAATTTTGTAATCATCTTTTATAAGTTGATAGAATCAAATAATACTTAATAATTAGCTTTGACTAAATTTTTTTTTACCCACCTCTAAATGTACTAATTTCTTTTTGTATTATTTTATCACTCACTAATAATACATCATTTATTAGACATGAAACAGTGTTATAAAGTCATAATTTTTTTTATAAAACTAATATTAACACAAATACATCTCTTGGACATCAAATGGGGATGTAGGTCAGATGATAGAGCACTTGCTTAGCATGCGAGAGGTACGGGGATCCATACACCGCATCTCCAAATATAAATATATTTTCCCCTTTTTTTTCAACAATCCTTAATTTTTATTCCTTGTAGCTGCTCCTCATACTGTTGTTTGGATTCATGGAAGAACATTCTAAATCTCAATGTCACTATTCAAACCAACAACTCTCCTTCCCAAACCATATGTTACTAGGCCACAGGGATAAAATTGTCAAAGTAATATGTGTCGGGTTTTTGAGTAAAACCTTTTACTACCAATCTTTCCTTATACTTCTCTATGGATCCATCAGGGTGATGTTTTTTCTTAAAGTCTTCTTGAGGCGTATGGATTCACTATCCTTAAAGACTTATCCTTAGTGTATTGTGCAAGTTCCGCAAGATACAACATGAACTTCCTGAGTTTTTCGAGAATCTTAAAAACCAACAAGGAACTCTTTAAAAGAGTAAAAAACCAGCAAGGAATTCTATTTTTATTTTTATTTTTATTTTGAAAGTGAAGTAAGTAAAATTTTGTAATATTCTTTTACAAGTAGACCGAATCAAATATTACTTAATAATTAATTTTGACTAAAAAAAGGTTATGCACCCACCTCTAAATATAAAAAGTCTTTTTGCAATATATTTTATCTTTCACTAATCATTAGACATGAAACAATGTTACAAAGTATAAAATAAGACAATTTCTTTTTATAAAATCATATTTGCATAAATACATGTCATGGACATTGAATGGGGATGTAGCTCAAATGGTAGAGCGCTCGCTTAGCATGCGAGAGGTACGGGGATCGATACCCCGCATCTCCAAATGTAAATATACTTTTTCCCATATTTTTTATTTTTTTCAACAATCCTACACTTTTATTCCTAATAGTTCTTACTCATACTATTGTTTTTAATTCATGGAAGAACATTTTGAAACTTAATGTCACTACTCAAGACAACAATTCTCCTTCCTAAACCTTATGTCACCACCACCCTCAACTCTACACCTCCATAATACTTGTTGTTATCATTGTGTTGCGCTTATCAAAGTAATTTGTGTTGGGTTTTTGAGTAAATATTTTTACTACTAATCTTGTATACTTTTCTACGAATCCATTAGAGTTATACTTTTTCTTAAAGACTTCCTGATGTGTGTAAATTAACTACCCTTAAGGATTTATGCATGATGCTTTGTGCAAATTCCCTATGATATAACAGTAATTTCTTGAATTTTTTGAGAATCTAAAAAACTAGCAAGTAACACTTTAAAAGAGTAAACAACGAAATGAGGATAATAAAAGAAAGAGAGGAAAGAAAGAGATTGAGAGAAAGTCAAAGAGATTAAAAAGCCAAGTTATGTTTTCAAAAGAGCAAAAGGGGATATATTTATAGACTCTATCGAGGAACCCATTACTATTCCTTGGCTTGTGAAAAGGGCACCACACCTTGCGACTAAAGGTGAGTAACATTCTACAAAATGTCCACCAAGGTCTACGAAAATAACAAAATGGTGCAACCTACATCTTGCAGAGAAGACCTCACCACTCGCGAGTGAGCAATTACACATCCCATCACTTGTAGATAAGGAAAACAACTTCTACGTGTGAAGACTAGTACAAAGCGAAAGACGCAAGCACTCGAAGGAACGGTTGTCGTCGTGTGGGAGTTCAGTTGTAGAAGAAACAAACCTTTTGCAATATATAAATAACCTTTGTTTTACAACATGTCCAAGAAGAAATCTTACAACTCTAAAGATAAAAAAAAAATTATTTTCCCTTATCTTGAATCTCTTCTTGATGAACATGGAGACATTCTAGTGGATGTTAAAGAAAAATATCCAAATCCACTTGTTAAGGATAAAGCATGTTTGCCTATTCTTATTTCTAATTCAGTGATAACTCTAATAAGCTTAAAGTTGTGTCCCGAGTGAGTGAAATAAAGCAGAAGGATGGCATTCTTCGCTCTTGTATTTGATGGAACTTGGTATGGATATTAACCAGATTAGGAGTATCAAAATAGCGCATTCCATCAATTACGTGGAAGTAGTTTAATAGAAAATCTTAAACCTACCATGAAGTTCTTTTAATCATTGGGAGTTGACAAAAGGCTACAAACGAAGGTGATCTATCGATTTCCAGCCATGCTAAGTTATAGTAGGCCTAAGGTAATGGAAATCATATATTTTCTCCTTGAATTAGTCCCCTCAAAAGAGAGTATTTGTAAGATTTTAACTCATTTCCCCATTATTGTTGGTTTTAGTGTAGAGGACAATCTTCAACTCACAACAATGTACTTTTATTCTTTGGGGGTAGATGTTAGCATTCTTCTATAACCATGCCCCATGAATTTTGGTCTTAGCATTGAGACCAACCTAAAGACTGTAAAATATTTTTTCTTGGGAAGACGAGAACAAGTTGACCATTAAGAACAAGTATCCGTTGTCGATGATTGATGATTTGTTGGATCAACTGAGAGGAGCAACAATGTTCTCTAAGATTGACCTGAGGTTTGGATATCATCAGATCTTGGTCAAACCAGAGGACGCGCAGAAGACAACTTTCTAGTCACCAAAACAAGTTCACCTATCACCTGGCGGTTTCCCTCATGTCACTAGGCACTATACTAGTAGCATGAAACTACTGGTTTAGGCACTCCAAAACAGTTCTAACACACCAATCACTCCGAACACAGATCCAAAATACCAAAAATACATATTCATATAATTACACATACCTCAAATTGCATCATCACAACTCATATACATCAATCATGTATAAGGACACATGCGTTCACAATTTGACTAATATCAACTCATGCAAATATCAAGGGATCCTTCATGCTCATAATAGAATCCACAAACAACAACATCCAGGATACCTTAATGCATGTTCATGTAACTCAATATGACTCAATCTTAATTCCACACGCATCAATTTTATTTATTTATATACATACATTCACCAACAAGGTTATCTTATCATGTGAATTAAACAAAGAAATACTCATGTTCATGGAGAGCTCACAACAGAACCCATCCATACTTCCAACTTAGGCCATATTGAACTTACGTCCCAAAATAGTACTTGCAACATTTCATTCATCCCAATACCTCAAACTAATTCAAGTTTAACATTGGTACATATTCATAATTCATGACTTAGACTCACCACTATAGAAATTTGCACATTTTATCACTACCACTTGCATAAGTCAAAATAAACACCAACAGAAACCCAACCCACAACACCAACACCCAAAATGCAACACACTGTTGTGCTCCACGCGTCACCTAGTGGTGCATACCTACCGCCAGGCGATGCATCATAATACACATATAAAATTTAGATTTTCCCCACCTGCGAGAACTCCCTAAACCCTCCAATCATGACCCATTCATCCAATTGCATGAAAATATACAATCAATTCGTACTTTCAGCATTCATACTATAAGGAGAGATAAAGCAGAAGAAAGAAAGGAGATCTTAAGCAGAAGAACAAAGGATCGAATATTATTATCTTACAGAAAGCATGTACAAGGGTTTATATATGCATGTATACAATGCAATTGTACTAATGATCAAAACAGAAACATGTATGCTTCTAGTTACATAATAGCCCCCCGTAAACTCATGGGTGTCCTGTCAACAATGAGTTTAGAGCGAAACTGCAAAAATGAAGGTCTAGACAACAATTTTATTAGAATATCAACAATTTGTGATGTTGAGGAATATTATGAAGTTGTAGATGACGCTTTTGAAAGTGATCACGAAAAAAATATAGATCGAGCTCAAAGTGCTTTGTTTTAGAATGAAGGACAAGATTAGAAGCAAGCATGACAACACTTTCACTATCTGAAAAAATGACAGGAACCTTTGGTGAAACACCTAGTTTGGAAAGCAGGTTGCAAAGCTAAAGGATTTCTACAGTAACAATAGCAATGCTCCGATATTCAGCCTCTGTTGTACTTCGAGAAACCACTTTTTGTTTCTGAGTTGTCCAAGAAACAAGGTTAAAGCCAAAGTAAACACAAAAACCCGGTGTGGATTTTTTATCATCTAGGTCAGCACCCTAGTTATAATCGCAAAAGGCATGAATGCGAGAATCTGATGAAGGTCAGATGCGTACAAGGTGTGATGTGCCAGTAATGTGACGCAAAATTCTTTTCACAGCACGCCAATGATGCTCTTGGGGATTATGCATGAACTAGAAAATCCTATTAACAGAAAAGGAGAGTTTAGGACGGGTAATGGTTAGATATTGAAAAGTCCCAACTATGGAACGATATAATGTGGGATCTGAAACTGTTGTTATGCCATCTTGAGACAATTGTAAGGATGAAACCATAGGTGTGGGATATATTTTGGCGTTGTTCATTTGGCTCTATGTACAATATCTTTGATGTAGTTTGTTTGAGTAAGAAGAATGCTACCATCTGAATCCCAAGTAACCTGGACGCCAAGGAAGTATGCAATGAACCTAGGTCTTTTAAAGAAAAATTTGTGCAAAGGAGTTGAATGAGGTAATGAATAGCTTATGAGGAGCTTCCTGTAACGATTATGTCATCGACATAAACAAGAAGAAATAAGGAATGAGTAGATGTGATTTTACTAAATAAAGATGTATCATATTTTATGGACTGAAAACCAAGGTTAAGAGAGTCTGACTTAGCTTAAAAAACGATGATCATGGCGCTTGTTTAAGGCAATATAACGCTTTGCGTAGCTTGCAGACAAGAGTAGGATTAGAAGAATTGAAGCCAGGAGGTTGTTGCATGAAGACATTTTCTTCAAGATCACCATATAAAAACGCATTGTTGATATCCAACTAATGGATTTCCCATTTAGTAGAGATCGCATATGCAAGAATGAGACGAGTAGTAATGGCTTTAATGATTGGACTGAAAGTGTTGAGGTAGCCATGTCCAGGAGTTTGTTGAAATCCTTTGGCAACTAAGTGCGCTTTATGCCTTTGAAAACTTCCATCACCATTGCATTTGTTTTTAAAAACCCATTTACAACCTATTGTCGTTGCACCTACAGGAAGAGAACTAAAACCCTAAGTTTTTTTTTACAAAGAGAGCTTGATACTCTTGTTGCATGGCAGCAAGCCAACCGGAATTATTCATAGCATGTTTATAAGATGTGGGTTTAGAGGCAATATCAGCAAGAAACGTGTGAGGCTTGAAAATGCCTGCTTTGGCACTGGTTATCATAGAAAGGTGGTTTGTATTAGTAGATGAGGTTTGTATAGGAGATGAAGGTCTGTTTGAATCAGTAGGGGTAGATATGCAAGTTAGCGTAGGTGAGGTGTGAGGTGGAAGAATAGTGAGTGTGTGGGGAGTGAAAGAGGTGGAAGAAGAAACATTAATATCTATAACAAAAGGGTTGTTTGTCAAAGCATATGTAAAAACAATTTTATTAAAAACCACATGTCTGGATATATATGTTTTACCTGTGGAAGATATACATACATACCCTTTATGACGATTATTATATCCTAGAAATAGACATAACTCATATCGCATACTTAATTTATGTTGATTATAAGGTCTAAGAAGGGGATAACACGCACACCTAAAAACACGAAAGAAACTATAATCTGGTTGTTTGTGAAACAGCTTAGTATAAGGATTATTATTTTCCAAAATAGGTTTACGTAAAGTATTAATTACAGTAGATGCAGCGACAAAAGCTTCACCCTAGTATTTAAGAGGAAGAGACACACCACTTAGAAGAGCAAGACCAACATTTGTAATGTGACGATGTTTCCTTTCAACAGAACCATTTTTTTCATGTGTATGTGGACAAATTAAACGAAAACGAATGCCATATTGTGGAAACAATTTGTTTAACACAAGAAATTCCTTGGCATTTTCAATTTGAAGACTTTTAAGTTTAAAACTAGTTTGAGTTTCAGCATATGTTTTAAAATTTATGAAAAGAGATGAAACTTGTGAACGAGCATGCAACAAATACAACCATGTGTAACAAGAGTAGGCATCTATCACTACTACAGTTTTGACTTTTTAACTCGCTCTTTATGCCTCGGTTGTACAGCAAACGAGGCATATAAACACGCGGTGGCAATTTTGAAATTTTTCAACCTTTAATGCCTCGGTTATTTCAATACCCGAGGCAAAAACTTACATTATGCCTCGGTTCACTCACACCCGAGGCCTAATGTCTGTCAATATTTTTAATTCTCCCGTCAGTTTTAATTTTTCAATTAAACGAAAAGGGTTTTGTCTCGGTTGTTTAAGACCCGAGGCATAAACTTCACACTGCTTTTGATTTTATTTGCACTGCAGGAAGGTGGAAAGTTTAGGTTAAATAAACCAAAATCAACCACAATCCTCGTCTTCCTCTCTGCACCGCATTCTTCCTCATTTTCTCTAACACTTCAAACTTTCTTTCTCTCCATCTCCAAAATCAAACCCAATCATTTCCAAAGTTTCAAACTTTCTTTCTCTCCAACATCTCAGATCCAACATCCAATCTCAAAGGTAAGATCTTTCAATGAGGGACGTTGCGGTAGCGTCGCTGGCCATCTGACGCGCCACCACCATTGCGCACACTGACGTCGTGGAGACATGGCGGAAGCAGAGGGACTTTGGTTCGCCGGTGCTGCTCGTCGTTGCACCACAGACGACAAACGCACACCGCCACACGCAGTGAGGGACTCTGGTTCGCCGGTGCTGCTCGTCGCCTCTGGTTCGCCTTCATTGTCATCTCCATTCGAAGTTCTGACGCCATCATCCTTCGTTCGAAGGATAGCGTTTTCGTCGAACAGGCATGAGGCGCAGAACAATGAGGTGTTTGGGATTTATTTGGTGAGACCAGATGGGAGTGGGTTGCGGAGGGTGGAGGGTAAGAGGGAGAGGTTGAATCACGTGTGCTTCAGTGACGACGGAGAGTGGCTGTTGTTCACGGCGAACTTGGGTGGCGTGACCACGGAGCCGATTGGGTTGTCGAACCAGTTTCAGCCGTATGGGGATCTTCCCGACAATGGTGGTCGGGAAGATGAAGATGAGATAATGGTGAAAAAAGGGTTCTAAAATGGCCACTGTTTTTGTGCTTTGGGTGCGTGAGTGTTTATGTGTAATAGACATTGAATCTGATAATGGAACTCAGGCAGAAAGGCTGGGTTGTTTTAATTTTTTTTTTTATTTTTAATGTCTATATTAGGCCTCGGTTATTCTAGAACCGAGGCAGTAATGATTGAATATGCCTCAGGTGTAAAGCGAGACAGAAAGGTAACATTTTTTACCTCGGCAATATATACCTCGAGTCTTAAACCGGGGCCAAAAGACTAAAATAACCGCGGCAGAAACTCTTTCCTGCACTAGTGTATGAAAGCGATGTAGTACCTGGCTCCATTTGTTGCAATAAAGGGAGCAGGACCCCAAATATCAACAAAAACTAACTCTAAAGGATTAGTGTAAACAGCTGTAGATTTTATAAAGGGTAGTTGTTGGGCCTTGGGTAATTACAAGGTTCACAAACATTGCGCGTTGGAGAACAAGTAATGTTACAATTGTGTAAAATATTCATTACAACAGGAAGAGAAACATGTCCAAGACGTGAATGCCATAGTTTAAACGAAGATTGTAAAGTAGTATTATGTGATTCACTGACAAAAGCAGGAAATTCTTGGAAAACATATAGCCCATCACTATGATTTCCTTGCAACAGAGTCTGTTTGGTGGCCTGATTTTTAACATAACAACGTGTTGGGTAAAATTCGAAAAACACATTATTGTCATGCACAAATTTAGATACATTAAGCAAGTTCTTTGACAAAGAAGGGACATGCAAAAGTTGATGAAGATTAAAACAGTGAGAAATGTGTGGAAATTTGTAGGAAGAGGAACCAATATGAGTGATTTGCATACCTGAACTATTACTTAGTTGAAGTATTTCAGATCCAATGTAAGATTGTTTATTGGTGAGATTGTTGACATTATTTGTCATATGGTGTGTGGCCCCATTGTCGGGGTACCACACAGAGTCATTAATAAGAGCAAGATTCCACATAATGGAGGATGTATTTTCATCCTATGAAGAAGATGGAAATGTAGATGTGTGAGCATGAACATATGTAGAAGGTTCGTGATAATACTGATGCTAACACTTTGTGGCAATGTGACCCATCTTGTTGCATATTTGGCATTGAGTGCGGGGATTTTGATTACTTGGCCATGAAGTGTTGGATGATCCCCAAGAACCACTTCCAAGAGTTTGTGTGCCATTAGTGAACTAAGTTCGGTTGTCGCGGTTGAAAGAGCGACCACCTCGCTAGAAAGATCCTTGATATTTGTTCCTGTTGTGAAAATTAGTGGTTGTAGAGATGTTTGCTTGAAAAAGAGATGAATAATTGAGTTTATGTTTCTCGAAGTGTTCTTCTTACGCAAGCAAAAGAGCTTCGATATCTTTGACGTTATACAAGTCAAGGCGAGAAGTAACAGAGGTAATGAAAGAATCGTAATCTTTAGATAATCCGTCGAGGGTGCGCCTATAGCTGCTAAAGAATCGACAATCTTCTTGATGTCAAGAAGATAAAGGTTGACAGATCGTCTTTCTTTGATTGACGTAGTTGAACATGGAGTTTCTTTATTTGAGCACGCATATAGGAAGTGTAGTCGGTGGCGAGTTTCTCCCAAATTTGAAATGTGGTTTCAAGACCCACCATCTTGGTGAGAATGGGTATCGTCATTGATGCAAGAAGTTAAGCCATGATATGTTGATCATGATTGATTTACACTGGGTTGATAGTGTTGGAGAGACGATCAGTGTCAGAGAGAAAGCGAGGAGGAGCATTTGATCCATCAAGATAGTGAAAAAGTTTGAATCCCCTGATAGTAGCTAAGAATTGTTGTTTCTAGATGAGATAATTCTCATTAGAAAGTTTCAAAGTAATAGGAGTTGTGAAAGTTTGAGCGGTGAAGGTGGTGGATGCTAGAGAGGAAGAAAGAGAAATATTGGTGTCTGATAATGGCATGACGGTGAGAAGGTTATGCCCAAAAACTAGCTCTCGATACCATATAAGGAGAGAGAAAGCAAAAGAAAGAAAGGAGATCTTAAGCAGAAGAGCAAAGGATCGAATATTATTATGTTGCAGAAAGCATGTACAAGGATTTATATATGCATGTATACAATGCAATTGTACCAATGGTCAAAACAGAAATAGGTAAGCTTTTAGTTACGTAACACATACATATCCAAATAACTCATACGAATACAAAATCATCACAACTGAAACCTGGACATCATGTTTCCAATGCATTCCTAGTCCCCAACGTGAACCCCTAATGTTTATGAAGACATTCACTCATCAAAGTATCGACAGTAGAGGCAATTATTAGTAATTATAACATCATACATTCCAACGTGAATAGAGAATTTTACACAAAGCCCAAAATGTGTCAAAATCCAACCAAAACGCAGAGAAAACACAATAGTGCTTGCGTTGCCTAGCAGGCTATTATTGTTGCCAGACGGTTTTTGGGTAGAACCCAGAAAATGCCTCACTCTACATGCGTTGCCTGGCGGGCCAAGAACACTGCTAGACGGTTACTGGGCAGAAACCTAAAAACGTTATATTTAGCAAAAAGCAAAAGGTAAAAAGCATCCATGATCATGCATATCACTGAAAACACACAATTCGAAATAAAAACATGTTGTATAACTCCCCTTAGCTGAAATTCCCGCTCCCAAAACCACTCAAAGTGTTCCTCTTCCACAACCTTTATCCATTCTTGCCTCTACCAAAGAACCAGCCCTCTAATCCTTTCCTTAGGTCCCTAATCTGTGCTCTAACAATTCCTCCCGACTGCCACACCAATATCTTCCTTTTTTCCTCCCACCAAACTCTCTCTTAACTCATTTTCCGCCCTAAGATTTTAATAAATAAAATAAAACAAAAATTATAAGATGGTGAAGGATTATCTTGTTCCTTTTTAAGATTCACAAATATGGTGATGATTGATTAAGAAAGCCAAGTGAAATCTCCACTGGACATTAAGATAGAAAGCTATCTAGATGTGAATGTTCCTTTCACAAGGCTCTAGAGAAGACAAGAGTGGATTGATTCAAATTAGAAATAAGTGGAAACACATAAAAAATATTAAAAAAGAAAACAAATGAGTGAAAGAACTTAAAAATGGCAAAGCAAAGGAAAGGAAAAGATGGAATGGATCACACCACTTTAAAGGAGAGGCAAAGCCATGGACTCCTTTTAAGATGAGTGGTGGATGTCGCCACTTGCCAAGGCAAAATAAAGCTTGCAAGAAATTCACTCCTTAAGGTGGAACGCTCTTAGAAAAGATTGATACACAAAGGTGTTTAATTCTCCAAAATGTTGAACCCCTGTACAAGAGTTAGAGGTTCCCTTAAATAGAAGTGTCTAGGGGCCTCTTTGTAAGACCCGGGAAAAATTAGAATAAAGGAAAACACATGAAAAAAAAATATTATTGGCTTGCTTAATATTATTGATTTATTTAATTGAATTAGGTTATTAAATTATGAAATAAGAAATAATTATTATGTGAGTGATTTAAGTTATTGTGGTATTTATAACAATTATTTAAGTGATTTAAGGAATTATGGTTTGTGGAGTATAAGTGCTTTAATTCTTATAATGCATATTATGTCATGTGATGGCAGGTAGTCTAGTGGTGAAAGTTGAGTGCATTAGTGTTCAGGTGCAGGGGTTTGAGCTTGACTGGCGAAAATTTGTTTTGTGTTGGTTTTAAAATTCAAAATTTTTCTTGTGTTTCTAGTAAGGGCTGCAACCAGTTTTGAATTGTATTTATTTTTTTCCTTTTTGATATCTTTTGGAGATAAATGATAAGAAAAATTAAAATGGGCTAGAAAATCTTAACTGAATTATTTGGTGGGATTAGATAAAACTAAACCCTAGAAGTTTTCTTTAGAAAAAAAAATAGATTAGGACGAGAGAAGGAAAAGAGAGGAAGAGTGCAACTTAGAGTTTTCAATGGCTATGGTAGAGAAGAGGAATCATATAGAGAGGTAGGGGAAGCCAATTTGCTTTCTTTTATTGTTTCCTTGTTTTGGTTGCTTGATGAATGAACCTTGAAAAGCTTGCATGTGTAGTGTATGGAAAGCCAATGTTGTTTTTCTATTTACATTGTAGCCATGCCATCTTAGGTTTTGCTTTCTTGTATTTGTCTGTCATGTGGATTTCAAGCTTGCAGCTGTGCCTTGTTTTTTTCTATTTAACTTCTCAATTCCCAAATATCATGTTGTATAGTGAATGATTTCTCTGCAGCGGTGTTTGGTGTTTTGATTATTTGCGTTCAGTGTCGAGCATCTCATGGAGTATTCATGGGTGCATGGGTTAATTCTCTTTCTTTCTCTTTATTCTCTCTTATCCATCTAGTTTCACGTGATTCCAGTAGCCTTCCTCATTTTACCATTACTCACGTTGAATGCCTTGTAGAAAACCCAAATGGTTGCATGAAAATAGGGTGGTTCGTTTTCCTTTCTGCACAACGAGATTGTTGGCTGTTTCGGTGCAGTGCAGCAGTTTATGGTGCAGTATAAGCATTGTTACTCTTGGTTAGATAAGGGATAAAGAACATAACATCTACACATTCACGGGAATCCAGCTTTCTCTTTGCATGCAGAATTCTGTTTCATACTTTTTGGTCTCTGTGTTCTGTTTTCATCCCTTATGCGTCGTTGATACTTAAATTGCAGAGTGCATGTTCATGGGGTTTGTATTGTAAAAGTTTATATAAACTGTTAGTTAGAGGTATGGGTTTTTGGAACATTGAAGGTTGGGTTACGCATTATTTGGTGTGGTTTTGGGGTTTCTTCACTTTGCAGGGAGGAGAATGGGTTCTTACAAATTTTGTCTTTCTTCCCTTTACATTAATTTCACATAAGGACTTGTATCTTGTTTTTTTTATTAACGTTATTTCAGCTGGTGCCTACTTCCCTAAATGCTTTCTCTTTCTTTTCTCATTCTTCCTTATTTCCTTTTTCATGTAAAATTGTGGTCTGCATGTGTACTATGGTGGAGTGTTGAATGTGTGGGCATTATCCTACTTCGTTTAAAATCTTTCTCTTTCTTTTCTCTTTCTATTAAGGCCACCTGTGAATACATAAGGTGGTGGGGGCCACGAGTTTGTTTTGTCTCTTTTTCTCTAAACCAATCATACCTCTTTTGATGAAATTGTGTTCCTTCATTTTTGGTGAAGACCGTGTCATGGGGGTTTTCTTTCTTCTTTGCTTAGTTTTCACATGAATAAAGAGTGAAAAATCATTAGTTTTTCTCTTGTTTTTTCTTTTTAGTTTTATTCATGCGTAAAGGAAATTGGGGCAACGGGTTGGAACTTGGATGCATGATAAGTTATGTCTTTGTTGTTCTCTTTAAAAGGTTTGGGTGTTGGTTGAGTTGTAATTTATTTTCTTTTCTTTCCCATGCATTTTATTAAATATTTGGTGTGTATTAAATACACGAGTGATATATGAATTTGGTTTGGTTACGAGGCTTTATTTTTCAAGTATGATGTGATGGTGTATATTTTGTTGACAATTTTCAAGCATGGTTACAACGTTTTTGAACCCAATATTTTCGCATGCTAGGAAACACAACCCCATTCACACTCCAGGGGCCCCACTCCTTTAAAGGAGAAAAAAAATTAGACTATATGCCATCACATGATATAATATGCATTATAAGAATTAAAGCACTTATACTCCACAAACCATAATTTCTTAAAGTAGATAAATAGCAACTCTAATTACTTATATTGAGTTAAGTATGTTTTTAGTCCCTGAACTTTGACCCAAAATTGGAATTCGTCCCTGGTCGAAACTTTGATAAATTTTGGTCCCTAAACTTTAAAAACGAATGAATATAGTCTATTTAACACAATTTTGTTAACTTTTTTTTTAGGTTCCGAATACATTTCTCAGTAAATATTGAGCCGAGAATGTGTCAAATGGCGTAAACAACTCCAATATTTACTGAGAAATGTGTTCGAAACCTAAAAAAGAGTTAACAAAATTAGGTTAAAAGGATTATATTCATTTATTTTTAAAGTTTAGGGACCGAAATTTATCAAAGTTTCGACCAGGGACGAATTCCAATTTTAGGCCAAAGTTCAGGGACTAAAAACATACTTAACCCTTACTTATTTAATTAAATTTAGTCTTTTGTCATGACTAAATTTATTTATAGATCCATACCAAAATATAAATCACTATTTAATTTTACCTAAAGTGTTCCAAGTTGTTCTTGAGTCTTATAAATATCATTGTTTATGGTTAGCTTACCCCTATTTGTTTGTGTGTTTGTTGCCTGTGCGATGATCGTATAACGTGTGTGTTATACGGGAGCAAACGGTAATGCAGATATTTTTGACTCGAAGTAGATTTCGGAAAGGATGGAGTGGACTCGGGGAATTATGGTTTATTTTGTTGATTTAAATCAAACATGAAGACTATGAAAGTTTCTTTTGATTCCTAGTATTTAGTTGGAACTTTGTTTTTTAATTATTATTATTATTTCAAATTAACATTTGGATTAGCTATTTACATTTAAATTTTAAGTTTTTTTTTTATTTAAGTGTCTTTTCGTGATACAAACGTTTTACTTTTAATTAAATGAACCATAACACCTTCTTGTGACATCCTAAATTTGGGGTGTTACACTCTTAGCAAAAAGAAATAAGCCAAAAAGGATTACAATGCAAATAATAAATCCTAGAGTCTAGAAAGTAGGTCTACAAAGGAGCACATGGACACATTCTAGAAGCCTTCTTGGCCAAGCCAAAATGGATGCTCCTTCTAGATGTTTCTAGACTTCTTGGTGGCCAAGGCATGTGGTAATCCTTTCTAGATATTTCTAGAAAGCTTTGTTCTTTCTCTTTCCTCCACATGTGCTCTCCAAAAGCCATCTAAATGTGTCATTTGTCCTTCCTTGTCCCACTTCTTAATCAACCTACAAAACAAATTAAATTTGAATTAGCAAGTTAGCTTAAGATAAGCAAATGCAAAGTTTCGCAACTCAATAATATTTTTAGAATGGCAAACATTTCACAATTATTTTCATACAAAACACTTAAAATATATACATTATATAGAACATCTTTATCAATGGTAAGAATAGACAATATTAAAGCATAAATTAATATAACAACATAAACATTAGCTATAAACATCACAAAAAATTATTCAATGAGCAGGAATATCATTTATCTATAATTTCATTTATTATTACCAATAGAAATAGAAACAATTATACACATCAATTTTTAGGCTTAGTTGAAACTGATTTAATTATAATCATTAGAAACACATTAGTTCACAAAATGTGTTTTGCAGTCTTCAACTTTATATTGTTTTTAATTTTAGAATTGAATACAAACGAGTAATCAAAAAATAGAAATAACAATTTCTCTCTAAGAATGTTAGAAAATGATTACTCAAATAATACTAATAATAATAAAAATATAAAATGATATAATAATAATTATTAAAGCAATAATAACACTGAGACATATATATAAATCAAAGAATATTAATAAGAGACTTGATAATTATTATAACAATAATAAATAATAGATAAAAGGTAAGGAGTAGAAATAGCCTAGGTTGAGGCACGCATAGCGTTATCCTTAGAGAGAAAACGCCCCTATTGCACAGGGTTAAACAAATACACAATATATGTGTTTCAAATCATATGTGTTTCTCTCCCAAGATACAACAACCCGTCAGATCAATCGAGTGCAGCGAAGGATCTCCGAACCTTATGAACACCATTGTTTTAAGATAATATAGAGAAGAAAAGAAGAACACTTGTAAGAAAAACTCTAGAGTTTGTTGTCTCTGTTATTGTCGTTTTGTTGTCTTTTCCCATGCACCTAGGTGTATTTATAGGTAGCAAAAGGAGACAAATGAGTAAAGTGTAATAAGAATATAGTCGTTTGCCATAAAAAACATTAACCCATAAATTAAAAGTCTATAAAAACATTAGTAACAGCAAGTTCTTTTATTTTAATTATTTATTTTTTAAATTATATTAAAACATTTCTAACAATCCCCCACATAATTTAAATAATAAAATAAAACAAAATATATTAGTATACATAACCAATTTTTTTTCTCATTAAAAGGTATTATACCTTTACAAGACACCCCCACACTTTGAAATATTTTAAATTTGGTTCTTTTTTCTTTAATAACTCATAAAAAAAATTTATCACAACCTTTTTTGTTCAAAATATGGTAAGCTGAATATAAAGTTTCACCCTATATAATTTTATAGGCAAAGACAAGAACTTGAAGCATAACATTTATTATATCAAATAAAAGCATTTTTTTCTTTCTTTCGCTGCACCATTATATTAACACCATACACTATATGAAGATGTTACTTAATGAATAATACCATGAGTTTCACAATAAAACACTCATTTATAAAGACATGTATCATCACTTCTCTATTTAATTAATTTTGTACCTCAAAATATTATAATTTGAATGGTCTCTAACCAAACTTCTCAACAATTATAATAATAGCATGTCATAAATCACAACTTAACATTTTGTAATAATCAAAGAAAACTTATAAATATTTTATTACAAGATAAAGGTACTTAACACAAACAAACCATCACAAATATATCATTTATCAACCAAATAACAATGTCTAGAAATAATAATCATATTGCACTCAAAAACCACTCCATAACCTTGTTGAACAAAAAGGAAGTTTATGAAGTTAGAAACATGAAAAACTCCTTTTTAAAAAAAAAAACAAATTTATGGAAGACAAGTTTAGTTTTACTTGACCATCCCTTCAATTTTTTTTATATGAAGATTTCTTCTTTTATCAGCATTTACATTATCTTAAACATGATATCAATTAAAATGATTCATTTTCATTTCATGTCATAACAATAATTTTGAATTCATAAATTTGATAAAGATTATATTTATCATCGGTCTTTTTTGTTTCATATCAATATCAAGATAATTTTTCTCCATGCAAATGCAAAGTTTCGCAACTCAATAATATTTTTAGTATGGCAAACATTTCACAATTATTTTCATACAAAACACTTAAAATATATACATTATATAGAACATCTTTATCATGGTAAGAATAGACAATATTAAAGCATAAATTAATATAACAACATAAACATTAGCTATAAACATCACAAAAAATTATTCAATGAGCAGGAATATCATTTATCCATAATTTCATTTATTATTACCAATAGAAATAGAAACAATTATACACATCAATTTTTAGGCTTAGTTGAAACTGATTTAATTATAATCATAAGAAACACATTAGTTTTCAAAATGTGTTTTGCAGTCTTCAACTTTATATTGTTTTTAATTTTAGAATTGAATACAAACAAGTAATCAAAAAATAGAAATAACAAGATATTTTTTCTCTCTAAGAATGTTAGAAAATGATTACTCAAATAATACTAATAATAATAAAAATATAAAATGATATAATAATAATTATTAAAGAAATAATAACACTGAGACATATATATAAATCAAAGAATATTAATAAGAGACTTGATAATTATTATAATAATAATAATAAATAATAGATAAAAGGTAAGGAGTAGAAATAGCCTAGGTTGAGGCACGCATAGCGTTATCCTTAGAGAGAAAACGCCCCTATTGCACAGGGCTAAACAAATACACAATATATGTGTTTCAAATCATATGCGTTTCTCTCCTAAGAATATAGTCGTTAGCCATAAAAAACATTAACCCATAAATTAAAGGTCTATAAAAACATTAGTAACAACAAGTTCTTTTATTTTAATTATTTATTTTTTAAATTATATTAAAATATTTCTAACAGGGATTAATGAACTCCCTTTCTCCTAAGCATGTGTCATGGGCCATCATCATTGGTAGGGATCAAGCCTTCATCATCCTCCTTTTCTTGGAGAGATATTAACCTCAAATTCTTGATGTCTTTGTTGATGGAGCTTGACTTGAGTTGATAAAGTAATTTCTCATGAGAACTTTCTCCATCTTTAATGATTCTACCCCTAGCCTTGGAGATGCCATCCTTATTTTCAAAGCCACTCTTCCTCTTTTGCACGCGCATTGAGTCTTCCATTTTGGCTTTGGAAGAGAAGGAAGAATGATAGTGCATATCTTTGTTTGAAAAACTCTTTTTGGAGGCAAGTAACTCCATGGTGAAGGCTTTCCCTTTTTCTTTTCCATCTTTATCTTTCCTTACTTTATTTCTATCCTTATTAACTTCTTGAGGTGATAGAGGTAGTAAAGTGGTCTTGTTCGCATTTATGAAGAAAATGTATTGGTTGGTTTGGCCATCACGTAAAGTTTGTTTATCAAATTTCCATGGACTACCTAGTAAGATATGTGTAACTTCCATGAGAACAACATCAGATAGGACCTCATCTTTTTAGCTTCCTATAGAGAAGTTAATTAGGACTTATTTATTGACATATATTTTTCCCTCTTTACTTATCCAAGCAAGCTTGTAGGGCTTACCATAAGGAATGGTTTCTAAGCCAAGCTTTTCCACTAACCTTGTGCTAGCTACATTGGTACTACTTCCTCCATTAATAATTAAAAAGCAAACCCATTTGTTAATTTGGAATTTTGTTTGAAAAATGTTTTCTCTTTGAATTAGCTCAAGCTCATTTTGATCTTGGCCTATCATGTGCCTTATCAACATAGGGTCACTCTCAAAATTTTTAGTTGTACTAGAGGAAGAAGATTCCTTTGAAAGAGAAAGGGGAGATGACTGTTCACTTTCAATATCATTACTCTTTTTTAAGATCATGGTCCTCTTTTTTAATTTTTCTTTGTTAGTTTCTTTTATTCCAACCCTAAACATTTGAGACTCTAATTCTTTAAAGTACTTACTCACACACAGAAGGCCTTGGTGAAGCCTTTGGAGCTTTAAAGAAGTTCCTTCCTGTAGGAGCGAGGAACAAATCTAGCACACATAAGAGTTTTAATTTTTACAAAAATCCTTACACTACTTGATCAACTTGTGCTTGATCCTTTACATGATTTTCATTGAAAATTTATTCTACTTGAGCTTCCCAATCACGAAAGATTTTGGGATCAATTTCACCATAGAACTTAGGAAACACATTAAACAACATGAAAAAAAAAGAGAGAAATAAACTTAAAAATGGCCAAGCAAGGAATGGAAAAGATGGAAGGATCACGACACTACAAGGCTAGGCTAGAAGCCATGACAACCTTGAAGATGAGTGGTGAATACCTCCACTTTTAAAGGCAAGATAAGGCTTGAAAGAAAATGCACTCCCTAAGGAGGAAAGCTTCTCGCAAAAAGATTGATACACAAAGGTGTTTAAATTTTCCAAAATGTTCAACCCTTGTCCAAGTGGTAGAGGTCCCCTTAAATAGAAGTGTCTAAGGACCTCTTAGCAAAAACAAATGAGCTAAAAAGGATTACAATGCAAATAACAAATCCTAGAGTCTAGAAAGTTGGTCAACATAGGAGCACACAGACACATTCTAGAAGCCTTCTTGGCTAAGGCAAAGTGGATGATCCTTCTAGATGTTTCTAGACTTCTTGGTGGCCAAGGCATGTGGCCATCCTTTCTAGATGTTTCTAGAAAGCTTTGTTTTTTTCTTTTTCCACATGTGCTCTCCAAAAGCCATTTAAATTCATCATATGTCCTTCATTGTCCCACCTCTTAATGAACCTACGAAAAAAGTTAAATTTGAATTAACATGTTGGATTAAGTTAAACTAATCTTTAAGTCAACTAGTCAACCTAAGGTCAAGGTCAACAAGTCAACTTAAAATAGTCAATGAAGCTAACTTCATGGAATTCAAACTAGAGTAAAATAAAATCAAAGGACGGAATTAAGGAACTCCCACGACCATGCATACAAACAAAAGAAAATAAATAATTAAAACATCATACTAATGGAATACACAAGATTTGAACCCAAGACCTCTCAAAATCACCTAAAACACTTAACCACTTGAGCCACCAATACTTTTTCTTATCTTCAATCCACAATTATTGGTAATTAAATATTTATTCTTTTTTTAATTTTCACAGGTCTTACAATGCATACTTGATTAAACATAAAATAATGTTATAAAGTCATAAAATTAGAGATTATTTCTGTAACATAATATTTGCATAAATACATCTCATGGACATCAAATGGGGATATACCTCAAATGGTAGAGCGCTCGCTTAGCATGCGAGAGGCACGGGGATTGATACCCCGCATCTCCAAGTGTAAATATATTTTTTCCTTTTTTTGTTTATTCTAAACAATCCTTAACTTTTGATTCATGGAAGAACATTATGAATCTCAATGTCACTACTCAAAACAACAACTCTCATTCTCCTCGATGTTTCTAAAATCATGTTTCTTCCTGTGGGTTTACTCAGAGGATCTCCTACATTCTGTTTTGACTTCACAATATCAATGGAAATAGTTCCCCTCTTTAGCTGTTGCTTCACCAAATTATGTCTCAATTGTATATGTTTATTCTTTCCATTGTAGTTCTTGTCTTTAGCTATAGCTATTGTCGATTGGCAATCACAATGTATTGACACATATGAGATTGGCTTCATTCCTAGTGGAATGTTTGCCAAAAAGTTTTTCAACCACTTAGTTACACTAGTAGCCATTTTGGGACTAATAAACTCAATACACACATTTATCAGCATCATTAGGTGAAAAACTATCACAAAGTAACACATTATTAGGTTTTGCATGCCATTGTTTTGTGTTTGTTTCAAATCGTACGAAGATTATAAAAGCTTGCACACTTTGTTCTCATCACCACGTACAACACACCCTTCAAGTTGAGTCATATTAATCTCCTTCTTTAATTCATCATCAGAAAATTCGTTTTAACATCCATTTGGTGTATCCCTAGCTTAGGGATAGTTGGTAGGGCTAACAATATTCGAATAGAGCAAATCCTAACCAAATAAGCAAAATTATGAAAGTAATCTATGTTGGATTTTTTAGTAAAACCTTTTACTAATAATCTAACCTTATACTTGTCAATGGATCCATCAAGGTGGTGCTTTTTCTTATTGACTTCTTGAGGCATGTGGATTGTAACACCTAGGAAAAAACTCAGAGTAATTCAGGTGAAATTAAAAAGTAGTTGATAATTAAATATGGGTCTATGTATAGTACTTATTTTAGATGCATGGAAAAATTAATTTATTTAAGTGAGTTATGTTTTGGTTTAATTAATTTAACTATTTAATGTAATTACGATTTTATGTTTGAGATGTGCAGGTACATGTGCTCGAACCTGGTTGGGATATAATTGTTGGTTTTGTTTCCTACGTTTATGAATTTTTCTCTTTCTCCTTTAATGGTGGGGCCTACGTAGTTTTTTGGTTTCGCTCTCCAATTCTGTGGATCACGCAAGATCAAGGTTCTTTTAATTCTTTGTAAAATCTGATCCAACTGTCAAATTATTTTCTTTTATTTTGTTTAGAGATATCGTTTTAGCAATATATTTTATAAATAAAGATTTTAGAGTTATCTTTAAGAATTTGAAAAGAAAAGATTACGCAAGAAATAGTTAGGGCTACGGGAGAGGAACTAGAGTATGAGAAACGAGAGTTGGAGGCTATGGGAGGGCGAAACGTGGAGTGAAAGAAGCAATTTAGGTAGGGGAAGATGAATTTGCTTTTTGTTTTTGTTTGAAGCTAGGTCTTGTCTTCATTCTCTTTATCTATGCATGAGTTCATATAAGGATTATGAATGTTGTTTTGTTCGGTCTTTTGCTTTGTGCGTCTGAATGTTATGCTTCTTATACTATGTGAGATGCTCTTGCAAGATTGTTCATGATGGTTTGTGCAATTCGTTTTCTCCTTTTTGGTAGAACATTGACTTGACACTTGCAACATTGACTTGAAAACCAATAAGCCTATTACTTTCTCATGATTTCTTCCTTTCTTCTAAGTCACTTGCAACATTAACTTAAAAATCGTTACATATTTTCGTTTTATGTGCAGCCATACAATGATTTTTCTCTGATATGTATCAAGTCATGCATCCTAATCCTTATTTTCTTTTTCTTTCTTGTACTTACGTGAGATGCAGTGCACATGGTTGGTTGAGTGAGGGGATTAGGTTTCAAATGTTGGGTTTCATTAGTCTGGTTTAGATTGGTACCGTGGTTGAATAACCATGATCTACATCTTTCTCTTCTTTGTTTTCTTCTTTTCATTGATGGTGAAAAAAGGTGGGAGAAACTCAATAATTATTTTCATTTCCGAATGGTTTGTTTGGTGCAGCCTTCTTGTTTCCAACTGCATTTTGGAGTAGTTTTAGTGGGTTGAAATATTTTAAACATTGGCTCATTATTTTACTGTTATGGGGCTTAAGGGATACCTTTGGAATGCAAAAGTTTGGGTTATTCACGTGTGTAGGCTTTGTTAATCTCATATCATATAATGTGTTTATGGCTTTGATGGAACATTGCATTTTAGATGAGTGAAAACCATGGGCTCACGGGTTTTGCTTTTCTCTTTCTTCCTTTGCTTATACTTTCACGTAAACACATAGTGTAGTATAATATAGTTGTTGTTTTCCTTTCGTTATACTTTTGGTGCATTCTACACATGATTTCATAGTGCATCTTTCCTAAGGGTTCTTTTAGCAAATGCGTTAGTTATTGATTCATTGACATATGCATTGTTTTGGTCGTTGAATTTTCTTATTGCTTTATTTTTCTTTATGTTGTGGTGCTTGGGAATCATGTGTTTAAAGAAATCATGTGTTGTAGTGGTGTGTCCTATATTATGTTATTTTCCTTTGTACTTTTAATGTATGTTCTTGGACTTTCTTTTGGGTGGCATTATATAAGAATGTTAGAAAGATGGGTTGATTTGGTGCGTGGATGATATAATTGTGAGTGCTTTGAGGCGTTTCATTATGGAACTTTATTCTTCCATGTATGATATGGTGGTGTGTATTAGCATTGGAAATCTATAATTCTCATGTGTTGCATGTTGGGAGTGTTTTACTTGGCTTGAAGACTCTTGGTGAAATTAAGTGTTGTGTAAGGTTTTTCGTACCTAGAGACCCAGTGAAGATTCTTTCGCCTGTGTGAAGTAGTGGAAAGGGGTCCTTTTTACTTGTGTGAAGCAATGGTAGACGACTGGTCCGAGTACTGAACTCTCTCACCTGTGTAAAGTAGTGGGGAGAGGAAAGATGTTTCGCCTTACTTCCAGCTCGTTGCTGAGTATACTGCTAGGTGTACGATTCATGACGTTTTTACTCATAAGTCTTTCAGGAATAAGGGAGATTTTTATGTTGTTGCGATGGCCGGACTACTCAAACCTTCTGATTTTAGGAAACTCGATGTGTGGTGGGGTAAAAGGTGGCGGAAAACCAAAGTTTGATTGTTATTATAATGCTTAAGGTTTTTACTTATTTTTGATGTTGAGTATTAATTGCCATGTTTTATTTTGCTAAATTTATTTTAGGGTTAAATATGTTTTTGGTCCCTTAACTTTTGGTGGATTTTGGAATTAGTCCATTTTGGAACTTTGTACCTATTTAGTCGTTCATGTCTCGAAATACGTGGATTTAGTCCTTTTAATCAAATTTTGCTCAATTTATTTAACATTTCAAGCGTGTTTCATAATAGTATTTGACTTAACATGAAACCAAAAATATGTCAAACAGTATAAATAACTCAAATACAATCTTGAAATGTGTACGAAACATCAACTAAACCTAATAAAATTTGATTAGAAGGACTAAATCAATGTATTTCAAAAGATGAAGGACTAAATTGGTCCAAAGTTTTGAAATGGACTAATTCCAAAATTCACTGAAAGTTAAGGGACCAAAAACATATTTAACCCTTTCTTTTATATATCATTCTTTATGGTTAGCTTATACTTATTTGTTTGTTTTTGTTTGTGTGTGTGTGATAATCGTAAGACGTGTGTGTTATACAGGAACAAGTGATAATGTAGATGTTTTTGGCATGGAAAAGATTGCGGAGAGGATGGGATGAATCAGGTGGTTTATTAAAATTTATTTCGTTGTTTTGCATCAAATAATGAAGACTGTGTAATTTTCTTTTGTTTTGTAGTTGTTATTTGGAATTTTCCTTTTACCAATGGACATTTTAAACTACGTATTTACAATTAAAATAAACTTTTGTCTAAGTAAGTTTTTAGATAAAATCGGTATACATTAAAATGTGCATGTATTATATCTTTCCGTTACATCCTAAATTAGGGTGTTACATGTATTCACTACCCTAAAGAACTTATTTGTGGTGTACAATAAGAATTTCCTGAATTTTTCGAGAATCTTAAAAACTAGCAAGGAACTCTTTAAAATAGTAAACAACTAAACCATGTAATAAAAGAAAGAGATGATAGAAAGAAAATGAGAAAGTGAGAGATATTGATAACACAGGTTGTGTTTTCAGAAGAGCAAAAATGGATCTATTTATAGACCGTTTGGAATAACTCACCGTTCCTTGGCTTGCGAAAAGGGCACCAAATCTTAGGGCTAAAGGTGAGTAACATTCTATAGAAAAAGAAATGCCACGACTATGAGAATTGGGAAAGATGGAAAATACTAATAAGGTAAAGGTGAGTAACATTCTTCCCAAACCATATGTTACTAGGCCATAGGGACAAGATTATCAAAGTAATTTGTGTTGGGTTTTGAGTAAAACCTTTTACTACCAGTCTTTCCTTATACTTCTCTATGAATCCATCAGGGTGATGTATTTCCTTAAAGTCTTCTTGAGGCGTGTGGATTCACTACCCTTAAAGACTTATACGTAGTGTATTGCGCAAGTTCCCCAAGATACAATAGAAACTTCTTGAGTTTTTCGAGAATCTTAAAAACCAGCAAGGAACTCTTTAAAAGAGTAAACAACTATAATAAAATAAAGAATTGAATTTTTATTTTTATTTTGAAAGTCAAGTAAGTAAAATTTTGTAATATTCTTTTACAAGTAGACCGAATCAAATATTACTTAATAATTAATTTTGACTAAAAAAAGGTTATGTACCCACCTCTAAATATACTAAAGTCTTTTTGCAATATATTTTATCTTTCACTAATAATACATCCTTCATTAGACATGAAACAATGTTATAAAGTATAAAATAAGACAATTTCCTTTTATAAAATAATATTTGCATAAATAAATGTCATGGACATTGAATGGGGATGTAGCTCAAATGGTAGAGCGCTCGTTTAGCATGCGAGAGGTATGGGGATTGATACCCCGCATCTCCAAATGTAAATATACTTTTTCCCATATTTTGTATTTTTTTCAACAGTACTACACTTTTATTCCTAGTAGTTCTTACTCGTACTGTTTTTTTTAATTCATGGAAGAACATTTTGAAACTCAATGTCACTACTCAAGACAACAATTCTCCTTCCCAAACGTTATGTCACCATCGCCCTCAACTCTACTCCTCCATAATACTTGTTGTTATCATTGTATTGCGCTTATCAAAGTAATTTGTGTTGGGTTTTTGAGTAAATTTTGTTACTACTAATCTTGTATACTTTTCTGCAAATTCATTAGAGTGATACTAATCTTGCTTACAGTAGTACTGTGAGATAGAGTTATCAACTCTTGTATTGTGTCTTCTGCCTCCTCCATTGGTTTCATGTTGTCCAATATGTCCATATGTAATCTGAAATGATTTTGATTATTTGAGAAATCAACACAATCATTTAGCATAATCTTTTCATAACCCAAGATTTAAAAGCATGTAAACGCACCTTGAGAAATATCATTCTAGGTTATGCCACTGAACATAGTTACTTGTCAACAATTGATAAGATTTGGGTTGATTAAGCAAAGCATGTATGTGCAGACAATCTTACCAATTGTCGCAACCTAAATCGCGACAAGACGGCGAATCAAAAAGAAATTGGTTTGCAAAATGATATTTGGAGTCGCCACCATAGTTTATTTTGGAAAACTATGGAAAACCATAAAAATAAAATAAAATCCACAAAAACTAGATTTTGGGTTCGGGAATCGATTACACATAGGGAAGTTATTAGCACCCTACAACGTTCATCCAAAGGCGGTACCTTTAATTAAATTTGCAAAAGAGATGTGTTTATTATATAATATTTATTTTCCCAAAAATAGGAAATAAGAAATTATTGAACATACATAATTTTTGATTGAAAAGGACCCAACAAGGATTAACCTTGGTTCTACATATTCTTATTAAAAATGAGAAATCAGGGCTACGTAGTTCTCTATAAAAAAGGTTTGATTAAATTACTTAATTTTTGAAAGTTGTCTTTTGACATTTTTGAAAAATGAGCGTCATGCGACACGTGCGGCCGGGTTGACACCAAAAACATATTTTATATTTATATTTTTAAAAAGGAGTGTCGTGTGACTCAAACAATCGATTATACACCAAACACTTCTATAATTTTTATATTTTGAAAAGGAGTGTCGTGTGACGCGAATGGTCGATTAGACAAAAAAACTATTCTATGATTTTTATATTTTGAAAAGGAGTGCATGTCACGCGAGCGGTCGATTAGACACCAAAACAATTTTTATAATTTTTGTATTTTAAAAGGAAGTGTCGTGCGACACGACCGATCGATTAGACACCAAAACTATTTTTATAATTTTACTATTTTAAAAAGGAGTGTCATGCGACGCAAGCGGTTGATTAGATACCAAAACAATTTTTATAATTTTTTACTTTAAAAAGAAGTGTCTTGCGGTGCGAATGATCGATTAGACACTAAAAGAAAAAATAAAGAAAAAAATTTTGAATTTTTATTTATTCTTATTTTTATCATTTTTGAAAACTATTTTAATGTTTATTTCAATGTAAAATATTTTTATTATTTTTGAAAATGATGTGATTGAAATGTGAGATTTAATTAGAAAAAAGGTAAAATTGGAAATAGAAAATGGGAGTGCGTAAGTGAATATGTGGGTGCAATGAGAAAAACTATACACAGGAATGGGGTGTATAAAGAGAAATATGTGATGCATAAAGTAAACACATCCTATCCTAAAAAAAGGAAATTAGAAGAGTGAAGTGTGTGCTTAGTGAAAATGTAGTTACATAAGGTAAAATAAAACTTAATATAAGGGTCTGGAGTTATTACATTTGGGAGTGTACGAAGAAATTAAAATGAAAAGCCCAAAATAGAGTAAAGGTGCAAAGATTAACCACAGAGGTGCAGAAAGTATTAAAATTAGTAACCAAGTTAAAATGGTGGTGGGAGAGTTAATTATGGGGTGCATGCCATATTATTGGAACTAGTAACTCAATTAAGATGGTAGCTCAAAACCATACACCCTCACCCTCACCCTCTGCACCCCAAAACGCACCCCAATAAAGCAATAAGAATCAGATTCCCTGCACCCCCAACGAACATATGAAACGGATCCCAAAACCCGTTTGCAAAAAAACACATGAAACTTGGTGAAACGGATTTCAAATTCCGTTTCACATTCTTATGAAACTTATGAAACGGATCACATACTCCGCTTCATCAAAAAAAATTTAAAATTTGTGAAACAGAATACGAATTTCGTTTCAAAAAAATGTGAAACGGAATTTGAAATCCGTTTCAAAAAAAAAATTGGAAATTTTTCAATGGATGGAATGGGTCCCAAAATGCATGTGCGTCACAGTCTGGACATAAGTTCGACGCCATCGTGACTCGGGTTGCACAATGTGGTTTGGCCATGTCCATAGGAAGAAGAAGCATTCCGAGAAGAAGCTTGAATCCGCTCCAAAAGGCGTGGCATCCAAACAAAACGCACAGCATCCCTAAACCGTTTGTTGTTCACATCACATTTGAGTTGCTTCGCTTGCTTCACCACTCTCGTCCTCCAATAGTTCTTTATTTCATTATCTGTTCTCCCAGGCAATTGTTCTGCTATTTTAGCCCACCTTCTATAAATAATAACACAACACAACGTATTACATTATATTATATTAATTAGTCTGATCAACGTGCAAAACTATAGGAAGTTAAACAATGATATTCTATTCTTCTACACAACATAGTACGTAAATAATATCATAATACACGTACCGGTTGACCCAGCGGGAATGGAGTTCGAGAATCAAGAGTTGTTCTTGAAGGGTGATGTTTCCACGTCGAACATTTGGACGCAAGTAGTTCAACCATCTTAGCCTGCAATATTAATACATATAAAATATGAAAGTTAACATTCTTCCTCATCCTAACCACTTTAACAAACGCTTTGCACAATTATTATTATCCATTACATAATATAATAGTCACGCTAAATTTTAGAATCATAATATATTTCCGAATCCGAAAATACATTACGAAAGGGAAATACATTCCCTCTCCACTGTGTTCACCCACCACATATGTACAATCAGAAAAGAGGTGCATTTCTTCTCAATGAACGCTCCACCTTCTCCCACCACACACCCAGCGTACGACGTGGTGCAACAACACTAAAACAAGAACAGGGGTGGAGGGTACTTGACGAAACTGTGAGTACAGAAGAAATGGGATCACGAGCGAGGTACACAAAGTCACCAACACCAACGGCCGAAGGAGATGAGCACTCTGTAGCTCCTCTGAGCATTCGGCATTTCTGCCTCCTCGCATGGCTAATTCCGCTGGAACAACCCAGTGGACCAGTTCTTGTCACCAACACCCTTCGTGCTCCAAGATCACACAACCTCTGATCCAAGTCCATGCATTGTGCGTGTTTGATTTTTTGTTAATTTTCTCACACCACCTAAGTATTTCAAAAACGGATTTCAAAATTTTAAAATTTGTGAAACGGAATACGAATTCCATTTCAGACAAATGTGAAATGGAATTTGAAATCCGTTTCAAAAAAAAAATTGGAAATTTTTTGAAACGGATTACAGAATCCGTTTCACATTTTTTCTGAAACGGAATTCGTATTCCGTTTCACAAATATTTCAATTTTTTCGTCAAACGGATTATGTGATTCGTTTCAAAATGCTGTGAAACGGATTCCAGAATGAGTTTCATGAAGATTCCGTGTTTTTTTTTTGAAACGGAGTGTGGAATCAATTTCATACTTTTTGAAACGGAGGGACCACCACCAACCAGAGAATGAAAGAATGAAGCAAAGAAAATTTAACTTCAAGGACCACACGAGAGAATGAAACGGAGAAAAATTTAAATGAAGGCACAGTAAGACAGAGAAGAATGCAAAACGGGAGAAGAAATAGTATGAAATCATTTTGGGGTGCAGAGAAGTTGGCACGCAGTAAATGGAATTTACTGCTTTTTACCCACTTTCACTTGTATATTAATAAAGAGTATAATAATAAATTTTGGGGGTGCAGAAGAAGGCTTGGAGGTGGAGGGAAAAGCGCCCAAACATTGCATTCAAAAGCTTTTTCTCTGTAAGTTCGTGTTCCACCTCACGACACACTGTTGTAGACAAGAACATCAACACCTCACTCACTGCCAGGACCGTCGGCAATGCTATCAGCGACACGCTAACATGCGTCATCGTGCCACTACCAACGGCGGTGCGAGCCACCACTTATCCTCTCTTTAGTCGCGAAATCCTAACGCACAACAGCCCCTGTGGTTTGCGCTTACCATGTTCGTCGTCGGAATGCTTACCCGTGTTGCCAAAACTTGTCATCATGGCAATCGTTGATGTCTGAACAAAGCCACCGCGACATACTTTTCTCTCGCGCAAGAAGTTCACTTCTTCTCCAAAACTAAACCTAAAATTACTCCAGCATCAACTCAATTTTTCCCGTTTTATTATTTTGATTTAATTAACATTTTCTATTTTTATATTTTTTTGTTTTGAGTTTTTAGTTTTGACTCCTATTTCTAAAAAATTTACTTAAACACTTACTTTAATTATTTTTTTAAACAAAATTTAAAGAAACTTTTTTAAGTAATTTTATTATTTTTTAAGACAATATATTTTTACCCCTTTTTAATTAACACTTATTTTTTTGGATTTTTTGACAACAATTTTTTTAATCACACGGACGAAATTGGGGTTGACAATTGTCCCTCTCTTTTTATAATTTACTTGAAAATATGAAAATTTGACATTTTCATTTTATCATAGTAAAAGATAAAAAAGACAAAAATACTAATTTTGTGTGGGTTCTAAAAAGAAACTAAAGAAACGATGACAAACAAAACTAGCTAATTTAAACAGATACACCAATTCCATGAAGATAAGAAAATCAATAACCTTTCCATCGGAGATGGCCTTGATATAAATATAAAGAGATCAATGACCATTCCAACGAAGAACACCTTGATATTAACATAAAGAGATCAATGACCATTCCATTGGAGAGGGTCGTTGATATGAAAGAAAATCGATGATCATTGCTTAGTAAAGGGCCTTGATATGAACATTGAAAAATCAATGACCATTCCACTAGAGAGGGCCTTTATATAAAAGAAAATCGATTACCATTACTGCGTAGAGGACCTCGATATGAGCATATGAAAATGAATTATCATTCCATCGGAGAGGGTCTTGATATGAACATATGATAATCAATGACCATTCCATCGAAGAGGGTCTTGAGATACGAAAAAAAAATTGATGACCATTGTCTCTCAGAGGGCCTCGATATGAGCATATGAAAATCAATCACCATTCCATCAGAGAGGGCCTTAATATGAACATATGAAAATCAATGATTATTCCATCGAAAGAGGTATTGATATAAGAAAAAAAAATTGATGACCATTGCCTCGTAGAGGGCCTCGATATGAGCATATGAAAATCAATGACCATTCCATCGAAAAGGGTCTTGATATGAACATATGAAAATTAAATTCCATTGAAGAAGGTCGTTTAATATAAACAAAAGGGAATCAATGACCATTCCAACGGAGAGGGCCGTTGATATGAACAAAAAGAGATTAATGACCATTCCATCGGAGAGAGTCGTTGATATAAACAAAAGGAGATCAATGACCATTTCACCGGAGAGGGCCTTTAATATACCTAAAATCGATGACCATTGCCTCATAAAGGGTCTCGATATAAACATAAGGAGATCAATGACCATTCCATCGGAGAGACTCGTTGATATAAACAAAAGGAAATCAAAGACTATTCCATCGAAGAGGGTCTTGATATAAATAAAAGGGAATCAATGACCATTCCATCAAAGAGGGTCTTGATATGAACATAATGAATGTATGATATCTTAATTGCATGTATAATATGAAAAACGAATTCGCTTGTTTTTTTCCTTTTATGAAATGTATGTGTACATGAATGCATGTTATGCATCGATCACCTAAGACATTTGTCTTTTCCTTTTTCTTTTTTCCTTCCTTTTTTCTCTTTTTCAAAGCTGAAGGTATCAAAGCCTTGAATGTATGAATTTATGATGCAAAGCTTCCATAGAAATCTTATATATTACTATGTTTTTTTTTTGTCTTTTTATAATTCTTATTAAGCTATAGAAACTGAGTTTTGGACAATATGAAACCAGACTAAGTGGGCCAGTATGAAACTCGGCTTGGTGGTCAAGTAAACTAGGCTTGGGTTAGATAAAACTGGGCTTGGGCTAGACTAAACTGGGCTTGAGGGCCAGACTAAACTGGGCTTAGGCCAGACTAAACTAGGCTTGGGGGCTAGACTAAACTAGGCTTGAGCTAGACTAAACTAGGCTTGAGGGCCAGACAAAATTGGGCTTGGGGACCAGACTAAACTGGACTTACGCCAAACAAAATTGGGCTTAGAGGCCAAACTAAACTCGGCTTGGGACAGACAAAACTAGGCTTGGGGGCCAAAATAAATTGGGCTTGGGCTAGACTAAATTGGGCTTGAGGGCCATATAAAACTAGGCTTGGGCCAAACAAAATTGGGCTTGGGCCAGACTAAACTAGGCTTGGGCTAGACAAAACTGGGCTTGGGCCAGAATAAACTAGGCTTGAGGGCTAGACAAAACTAGGCTTAGGCCAGGCGAGCTAGGCTTAGGCTAGGCAAGCTAGACTTGGGCCAGACAAAACTAGGCTTGAGGGCTAGACAAAACTGGCCTTGGGCCAAACAAAACTAGGCTTTAGAGGTATATAGGTCATTCATATGCATGATGAAAACCTTGTAATGCTTTGTCCTTCTTACTTCTTTTTTTTTCACTTCCGATTCAATTGTTCTATTTGCAATCATCAAACTCATTGTTATTTTCAATATTTCTTGAAAGTGAGGAATGTCACACACCTTGAGGTCTATTGTTTAAAATGAATATAATTAACTTTCTCTTTCACAACATCAGTGCACGTGTGCTTGAATTTACAAGTGAGTGAAAAGCCATAAATTTTTGAAAAGTGTTTGGAGGAGACTAGGATAGCCATGTGGGCATGTCGTTCCTCACACAGTCCTCAAAGGAGATGTAATTTGTGATGTTGTTGTGAAAAACACAAAAGACCCAAAAGCTGCCTAGTTATGGTGTTTGGGAAAAATGTATGGGGAAATGAATCTATGAATGTCAAGGTGGAAAAAATTCATGTGAAACCACAAAGTTGTCTCAGTTTTAGGATATGGGTTTTATTCAGGAGAGGTAATGGATATGAAAAACATTGGCTAAGAGAATTGCCCTAGTTGATTTGATTTTTTTTCACTTGCTTTGGCCAATTAGTAAGGAGTTCCCCTCTTCTTGAGACACCATTTTCATTTTTTCATTTTTCTTCTTTTTTTTCATTCATTTTTTTCAATCGCATTGTTAGCCATGTGGCTTTATCACAAAATTAAGCTTATAAAAATCAGAACAATCAATATTCAATCTGTGTGGACTTTTACTTGGCTTGTAATGTGGCTATGGGCTAAAAGGCTTTCAAAGAAAGGATATAAAGGCACAAAATAAATTTTTTTTGCAAGTTTTTTTTAAACAAGAGCTACCATCTAGGTATTGCATCAACTATTTCTCAAGACTTTTTGAACACTTTGCTTTTTTCAATTTTTATTTTCAATTTTTTTGCATTTGCAATCACTTTGTGATTATTTTTGCTTTTTGGTTTTATTTTTCTTTGACAAATTCTCTTTATTTAACCATTAAGTGCTTTTTGCTTGCATCTCAAGCTGACTTCTAGTATGATAATAATCCTTGTTTGTGAATAATTTTAAAAGAAAACTTTATTTTGGCACAATGGGGTAACAAAGGATATTTTACTTTATATATAGAAAAATGGCCACACATCATTTCAAATTTTGATTGCTTTATTTTCATAAGATTAACTTTGTGATAAAGCTCAATGACTTCAACACGAGACACTTTTTCTTTTCCTTTCTTTCCTTTATTTCGTCTTTTTTCTCGTAGATTGTCCTCTTGGGTTTTCAATCTAGCAAACTTTTTTTTTCTTTTTTTTTTGAAAAGTGTTTCTTATTTGTCTCGATGGATTCAGGGATCATCCAACTAGTGCAAGCAAAGATAAACATTGGCAAATTTTCCCCAATATGAAAAATCATTTTTTATTATACGAGTAAAACCAAAGGTGTTAGGATAAATCTTTTTATTTTGGGAGAGTGAAGGGTTAAGGCTTTCAAGCCATACATGCACAAATGTCCTAAAAGAAAAAGTCAATTGGTTATTCTAGATTAAAACATTTGACCACAAAACCATATGACATCCTTTATTATTTTTTTTCTTTTATTCTCTATTATATTTTTTATCAAAATATGAATGTATTATGCAAGATGACATGAGGATGCAGGCTAAGTGTTTAAAAAACTATGTGCCCCAAGAAACATTTTATTTACTTTATATGTTGATGTGATTAAGGAACACCATGCATGATATGCGACTAACTGAAAACCTACATGAGATGTATTGGTGCTTTAAAAGGCATGTATTCATATGATATAAGTATGAAAATGTGATGCACTTATTTAAAAACACCATGCATGATATGCAATCAAATGACAATGAAATGCAATGAAATGTATATTTGCCTTATTCTCATGAGATGTGATGTATGATATAGAAAAAATGATATGCATGACACACCATTGAGATAATGAGATGCATGATTGTGTCTTGATAGGCATTTATTCACATGTAGAATGATGTATGATATATACAAGAGGAGGTGAAGGGTAAAGGACGTAATTGTCTCCCTTTTGTGCCTTAACATAGGTGTAAGGCTTAAAGTTCTAAGGTGAAATATATGCGCTCACTAGGATAGTTCCCTAATGCCTAAGGATCAAGGTCACTAGAGTTATGGTCCACTTCATGGCATTTTCCACAACAGTTGGTAAACAACACGATGTGAGAGTACCAAATGAAGCAAACAGACTCTAGTTGGGGTTCTCATAGTGACCACTTGGGATGTACACAATCCCCTCTAATTCTAAGATGCACAGACTTGGGTATAGGGCCTCACTCATGTCATGTACAAGAATTTAAAGTGAGTGTGTGAAGGGAGAAAAATGCACACCTAAACCCACACCTGAAAAACAATCAGAAAAGACACACATGTTTACTACCCTAAGGTTCAATGTCAACAATTATTTCATGCACAAACTCAAAACTAAATGAATATACACAAAATTGTGAAAAAATAAACATTTAAACTAAACACATCATTTTCGCATATTCAATTAAATAGGCCTAACTCTCTCATGTCCCAAGTGGAGTCATCATCTGTCGCAACCTAAGTCGCGACGGGACGACGAATCAAAAAGAAATTGGTTTGGAAAAAGATATTTGGAGTCGCCACCATAGTTTATTCTGAAAAACTATGGAAAACCATAAAAATAAAATAAAATCCACGAAAACCAGATTTTAGGTTCCAGAGTTGATTATGCGTAGGGAATGTATTAGCACCCTACAACGTCCACCCCAAGGCGATACCTTTAATTAAATTTTCAAAAGAGATGTGTTTATTTTATAATATTTATTTTCCCAGAAATAAGAAATAAGAAATTATTGAACATACATAATTTTTGATTGAAAAGGACCCGACAAGGATTAACCTTGGTTCTACGTATTCTCATTAAAAATGAGAAATCAAGGCTACGTAGTTCTTTATAAAAAGGGTTTGATTAAATTACTTAATTTTTGAAAGTTGTCTTTTAACATTTTTGAAAAATGAGTGTAATGTGACGCGTGTGGTACATTAAAACTGCATTTTTTAATTTTTAACTTAATTAAAATAAAATAAATCAATTTTGATTTTTTTATTTTTTTTAATTAACATTTTCTATTTTTATATTTTTTTGTTTTGAGTTTTTATTTTTGACTCCTCTTTCTAAAAAATTACTTAAACACCTACTTTAATTAAATTTTTTTAAATAAAATTTAAAGAAACTTTTTTTAATTAATTTTATTATTTTTTAAGACAATTAATTTTTACTTCTTTCTAATTAACACTTATTTTTTTTGGATTTTTTGAAAAAAAATTTTAATCACGCAGACGAAATTGAGTGTCAACAGCGATGAAGTGTTTTTATTACGAAGAAGAGATGCAAATGCTGCATAAAGAGATGTAGGGTACATGTTACCAACTTGCTTTGGGATTAGTGTGTTGGTCACCTTTGCATCATATACATGTTAGATAGCTTGTTGATTTGCCTATTGAATCACAATGATGACAAACCATTTAAGAAGTTCATTCAAGCAATCATAAAACTATTTGGCAGCATTTGTATGATATAAGTTTTGTGAGTCTTAAAACAAAACCTTACCAGCAGATGGCTTAACCCAACACGGCTTTAGGTCATCCACGTCTCCCTTCCAAAGTCCTATATTCTTTCTCACATGTAGCATCAAACTTAGCAGTCTCAAACATCCATCCAAGAGCAAATAAAATTTATGATAATTATTTAGCATTGTCACTATCAGAACTTTGAGGAAAACGACAAGTAATACCAATATCATAGACCATAAAACTAGAGTAGAGGAAAGGAGTACCATCTGTAGTTGATTGAACAAAGATACAACAAAACTGTATAAATATTTCTATTATAGAGCTAACTACAATCAACACCATTCTAACAAAACCTATTTATAAGCTACATTCCATTTGTGACTTAAAGAATTTGTTAAGACATAGATGTTTGGTCTATTTATATTAAGTGATGTTTTAGAACGTATAATTAATATAGAAAAGAGATAAACATTTTTCTTCCTCTTCTCTATTAATTTAAAATTCGACATATTTTGTTTTTGGGTTCTCTATCCATACAACACCATCGCTCTTGATTTAAATATTTTTTTCAAGTGATTATTTAATACAAATAACTAAAAACTCATTTCTAGTAAGATGGAGGGACTAAGCGCATAAAACACCAACAACAAAGGTATCAAATTTTCTTAAGGCATAAACCATAGATGACGCTGATAGGTGCAAAGAGAGACGTGTGAAAACCATGGATTTGACATAAAGTAGCAAAGAGAATCATGAACAAAGTAACAAATCTAAACTTTCAATATTAAAAGCTCTCTTACCGGTTGTCTTCACGAATCAATTCTTCAAGGAATCCAAAGCTTATATAACAAAGAAAATTTTACTTCCAAAATCCCACATCACAATAAAGGAAATGAACAATTTAAGTGCTCTGAGTTGACAACCATCACTCATAAAATGACATAACTGGTGTGGAAAGAGAAATAGGGTTGCAGAAAGAGGAAAGTAGAAGGAAAGAAAAAGAGTTTTTATAAAAATACTTTCAAAATTATATTAGATAGGGAAGTACTGAAAAATAAACTAAACTTTTACTCAAGAAACACAAATAAATTTTAAATTATGTTTTACAATAACGATATTAAAATTAAAAATATAACATAATATTAAATAATTAATAATTTAATATTTTTTAAAAGTATATAATATATTATATTATAATTAATTTTAATTTGTGACATTTTTTACATTTTATGTTTAAATAATTTAACTTCTCACTAAAAAAAAAAATTGCATTTAACGGGATTATTTAGCGAAGGTTAATATAACCTTAGCAATGGATTAACTTAACTGAGGCTTTTAAAATTTTTGTTAAATTTCAAAGATATAGTGTTAAACCTCTACAAAATATTGTAGGTTTTCAAAACCTCCGTTAAATTACAAAGGTTTAACTTTAAACTTTGTTCCTGCAGAGAACAAACAAGATAAGTTAGACACGAGTGTCACCTTGCCTATGCAGTCCGCTATTTCCTCAGTTGGCCTCTTCCCGGTTGATACATGTATGCTTAGACCCAGGAGGGGTTACCTGCAGAAGGAACTCCGAAGCTCAAGTCAGCCAAAACTCTCCAAAAGTCAAATCTGGTGATTAATGGAGTAATGAATGCGTACCTTTAATTATTGGGGTCCACACGTATTTATAGAGTATTAATTATGTTTGGCCATGTTATGGGTTGGGCCCTAGTTTGGGCCGTAGGGGGGCCTGGGCCCTAGCCCAGGCCCTTAGTTCGATTATTGTGGACTCATTGAATATCACGGGGTTTTGATTTCGCTAAGTCTTTTGGAATGGTCTGATCCGGTTACTTCCCTAGTTGGCTTATGTCGTCCCGGTCCGTGTACTGTCCTAGGTTGGTCGTTCCCTTTTGCGACCTTTGTTATGAGTTCAGGCCGGTTTAGGTTTATGTCGGCCCGAGCCGTGTACCTTAGTTATTTCCGGCATATATGTGGGGATTGTTTGTTGTTACGAATGGGTGGCGGTGGATGTGCGGACACAACATTTGTTGTTTCGGTGGTCGCGTTTGCTGAGGTCTTGGTTGAACTGCACACATATTTTTGAAAAGGGTGTTCAAAGGGACATAGTTGCTCCAGAGCGGGTGACCGCTGTGGAATGTGTTTGTTACGGTCGAGAAGGATCAGCCGAAGAATTCTTATAT
>Ga0214543_1002076_pt1 | contig 39367 bp, 21 predicted proteins | sample CNSS2metaG_FD_160094 | JGI IMG/M metagenome (GOLD analysis project Ga0214543, IMG submission 160094) | Root nodule microbial communities from cowpea collected in UCLA plant growth center, Los Angeles, California, USA - CNSS2 | ecosystem: Host-associated > Plants > Roots > Nodule | place: USA...
TTGATTAAAAGTGAGGATGCCAACAAATGAATTGAGTCTTTACATTGATTTATTTGTAAATCAACAACAATAATTAATTTAACAATAATCTCTAGATAACCAATGAAGAATCTTATTTAGAAAAAGTGATGGAATTGACCTATTTACTATTACTGTGTTTACAATCTTCCGTGTCATTTTCTTTGCATATCAAAACCCCCCTTTTTTATAGTTGCTAGTTTTAATTGCATTTTTGAATCAAATATTTGAGATCAATTCCGTATTCGTTGTGAGACGACTCAGGGTTATCTTAACCCTAACTATTTTCTTCACTACAAACTGGCAATACTGAAGTTGCTAAAGTAGTGGTAATTTGATCGCCTAACGACAGCGATATCAGAAGTGTGTCTGGGTTCTGGTTTGGACCTCCTGCTTGTGAAAGGTGTAGGTTGCACTGTCCGAGAATGAGTGAATAAGGGTTCTCTAGTTTTGGTTATTTTGTGCAGATTGGAGATGAATGGGGGAATGAGGAATGGAAAACGTGTTATGATCGGATGGATAACTCCCATGGAATCAAGAATCAACAACCAATAGAACATAACACAACAACACATCATATTCGTTCAAGCGCACAACCAGTCACATACGTTTTAAACCATATTTACGCAATCATTCAAAGATTCAAGTTGCAAACTTACCTCTTGGTGCTACTTCCTCTCCTACTCAGACTACTTATTTTTCTGGCTTCCTCCTTTCCTCTCCCGTATTGTTATTTTGTCCCTTCTGTGAAATTATGTATTCTCCTCCTTTGTTACTCTCTGCTTTTTCGTTGGCCCGAGGGTCTTGGGAGCTAGGAGAATTGAGAGCTAAGAAGACTGAGTCTCTTTCCTTTTTCTTCCCCCTTCTTAATCAGTCCATCTTTTTTGTTACGTTCCCCAAAGAGTCATTACCATCTTTCCATTTTCATTCATCTTTTTCATTCATCTTCTATCAAGATATTTTGAGGTGACCAAAAGCACAAGGCAGATGCCTCCCAGCCACCCTATCAGTCTGGCTACGTCTGGTTACGTCTGTTCCTATGACTACCATGGTTGCCGTGATATGCTAACACTTATTTCCTATTTCATTCTAATAACCAAAACCAGGTAAAAGAAAAGAGCTGACTTTCACTAACAGGATGACCGGACATATATCCGTTGGAGTTTCATTTCCCTTTTTTTTTCCGTTTTATCATTTTCATCATTTTTTATATATGAATATATATTTTTTTAATGAAAAAGAATCAAACAAAACAAAATAATAAAAGTAAACAAAAATAAAATAAAATTAAAATTAAAATTAAATTAAAATAAAATAAAGATAAAATTAAATTAAATTAAATAAGAAACAAGATAAAATTAAATAAGATAAAACAAAATAAAATAAAATAAAATAAAAAAATAAATTAAAATTAAAATAGGATGAAAGTAAAAGTAGTAATATATCAATATTTAAAATCATTGTTCATTTTTCCTACTTCTTCTTTCTCCCGATTATTATTAAAGTAAAAATTTTATTTCTTACCTGGACGAAATTGGGTGTTGACAGCTGCCCCTCTTTACTTAGATTTTACTGATAATATGAAAATTGACTTTTCATAATATGTAAAAGATAAGTAAAGATAAAAACACTGATTTCGTTCGAACCTGGACAAAAAAGAGGGTGAATAAAAACTGAGTTAAAGGGATGTGATTACCAATTTTATGAAGAGGGCCAGGATCTAGAAAGTAAAGATGGTTTCGACTAGGTCTTATCTAGAAAGGAAGAAAGAAATCACTGACCATTCTATCAGAGAGGGTCGTGATGCCAAACAAACTTTTAAAATTTATCTTTTTTTTTTCAAATTTTTTTTTGAAATTTTGTTTTTTTTTTTTTTTTTTTTTTAATTTTGCCTCATTTTGAGATTTTTTTTATGTGCTTTCATGTTTTTGAACTTTTTTTTTTTGAAATTTTATGTGTGGATTCGACCATTCCTAGGCAAAGGGTTCCTATGTAAAGAAATCGATAACCATTGCCTTGCAAAGGGGCTCGATGTAATCAAGAAATCAATGACCATTGCTTTGTAGAGGGCCTTGATGTAATGGAATGGATGACTAGTCCCACGGAGAGGGTCTCAATGTGACAAAGAAAATCAATGACCATTCCAAAGGAGAGGGCCTTGATGTAAGAAATCGATGACCATTGCCTTGTAGAGGGTCTCGATGCAACTAAGAAATTAATGACCATTGCTTTGCAAAGGGCCTTGATGTAAAGGAATCAATGACCAGTCCCATGGAGAGGGTCTCGATGCAACAAAAAGAATTAATGACCATTCCAAAGGAGAGGTCTTTGATGTAAGAAATCGATGACCACTACCTTGCAGAGGGTCTTGATGTAAAGGAATCGATGACCAGTCCCACGGAGAGGGTCTCGATGCAACGTTGATTTGACCATTCCAAAGGAGATGGTCTTTATCTAGAAGGATTCAATGACCATTACAAAGTAGAGGGTCCCGATCCGTTAAACGATTTAGCCAATCGTAAGGAGAAGGCATAGGAATCAATGACCATTCTCATGGAGAGGGTCTCAATACGACAAATTGGATTTGACCATTCCCAAGGAGAGGGTCATAACCTGGACTTGACCATTCTCAAGAAGAGGGTCGTGAGGAAAGGAGGATCTTGACTTGACCAATCCCAAGGAGAGGGTCGTTGTCTGAAATGAGAACCTGGACTTAACCATTCCTAAGGAGAGGGTCGTTGTCTGAAAGGAGAACCTGGACCTGACCATTCCTAAGGAGAGGGTCGTGAGGAAAGGAAGATATGGACTTGACCGATAAGGAGAACACAAGAGTTGACAATTCCTAAGGAGAGGGTCATGAAGAAAGGAGGATCGGGATAAGGGGTCATAACCTTGGCAGGGTGTCATAACCCTGACTTAGAAGTGGTGGACAAGGTGTCCTAACCTTGATGCAGGGATAAGGGTCTCTAAACCTCGATATGCAAAAGAAACAAGGTGTCAAAACCTTGGTGCAGGGATCATGGTGTCATAACCGCAATATGCAAGAGAAAACAAGGTGTCAAAACCTTGGTGCAGAAATCAGGGTGTCGTAACCCCGATATGCATGAGAAACAAGGTGTCGTAACCTTAGTAAAGGGATCAGGGTGTCGTAACCCCGATATGCACGAGAAAACAAGGTGTCAAAACCTTGGTGTAGGGATCAGGGTGTCGTAACCCTGATATGCAAAATAAACAAGGTGTCAAAAGCTTGGTGCAGGGATCATGGTGTCATAACCCCGATATGCATGTGAAAACAAGGTGTCAAAACCTTGGTGTAGGGATCAAGGTGTCAAAACCCCAATATGCATGAGAAACAAGGTGTCGTAACCTTGGTGCAGGGATCAGGGTGTCATAACCCTGATATGCACGAGAAAACAAGGTGTCAAAACGTTGGTGCAGGGATCAGGGTGTCGTAACCCTGATATGCAAAAGAAATAAGGTGTCAAAAGCTTGGTGCAGGGATCATGGTGTCGTAACCCCGATATGCATGAGAAAACAAGGTGTCAAAACCTTGGTGCAGGGATCAGGGTGTCATAACCCCAATATGCATGAGAAACAAGGTGTCATAACCTTGGTGCAGGGATCAGGGTGTCGTAACCCCGATATGCACGAGAAAACAAGGTGTCAAAACCATGGTGCAGGGATCAGGGTGTCGTAACCCGGATATGCATGAGAAAACAAGGTGTCAAAACCTTGGTGCAGGGATCAGGGTGTCATAACCCCAATATGCAAGAGAAACAAGGTATCAAAACCTTGGTGCAGGGATCATGGTGTCGTAACCCCGATATGCATGAGAAACAAGGTGTCGTAACCTTGGTGCAGGGATCAGAGTGTCGTAACCCCAATATGCAAGAGAAACAACGTGTCAAAATCTTGGTGCAGGGATCAAGGTGTCGTAACCCCGATATGTAAGAGAAACAAGGTGTCAAAACCTTGGTGCAGGGATCAGGGTGTCGTAACCCCAATATGCATGAGAAAACAAGGTGTCAAAACCTTGGTGCATGGATCAGGGTGTCATAACCCCAATATGCAAGAGAAATAAGGTGTCAAAACCATGGTGCAGGAATCAGGGTGTCGTAACCCCGATATGCATGAGAAACAAGGTGTTGTAACCTTGATGTAGGGATCAGGGTGTCGTAACCCCGATATGCAAGAGAAACAAGGTGTCAAAACTTTGGTGCAGGGATCAGGGTGTCGTAATCCCGATATGCAAGAGAAACAAGGTGTCAAAACCTTGGTGCAGGGATCAGGGTGTCGTAACCCCGATATGCATGAGAAAACAAGGTGTCAAAACCTTGGTGTAGGGATCATGGTGTCATAACCCCAATATGTAAGAGAAACAAGGTGTCAAAACCTTGGTGCAGGGATCATGGTTCGCAACCCCGATATGCATGAGAAACAAGGTGTCGTAACCTTGGTGTAGGGATCAGGGTGTCGTAACCCCGATATGCAATAGAAACTTGATTGATAAGAATTTTGTATCTGAAGGAGGAAACTTGAATGTATGTTGATCTTTTTGCATTTTTGAAATGGGAGAATTTGATAACCATTCATATGAATGAAGAGGGCTTCAATCTGATGAATTTTTTTTTGGATTGATTTCAACACATGTTATGAAAAAAAGGATTTTTCAATTTCTTGTCACTAGGTGTAAAAACTTTAATGCCAGAATGAGGGTGTTGAAACCCAAATGTTCATGAAAAGTTGAATGCTTGATTAAAATAGTGTTGGTTGTGTCTTGTCCTTTGATTATTCTATGCAAGTATGAGTCAATTGTTTCATTTACAATCATCAAACTCATTTATTTTCAATGTTTCATGAAAGTGAGGAATGTCACATTTATCTAACATCTGAAATGAGTATATCTTTGACTCTTTCTTTTATGACATAGTGCACGCGTGTTTGAAGTGACAAGTGAGTGAAAGCTAGAAATATTTGGAAAGAGTTTGAAGGAGACTGAGATAGTCGTGCGGGCACGTTGTCTCCACACACACTTCAAAGGAGAAGCAATATGTGAAATCAGGTTGAAAAACACAAGAATCCCAAAAATTGCCCTAGTTATGGTGTATGGAAAAAAGGGTATGAGGATATTGATCAATGAATGTTAGGGTGAGATATTCACACGAAACCCGTGAAACTGCCCCAGTTTTCGTATACGCAGAAGATTTGGATCGAACAATTGGTTTTATTTCAAAAGATGGGGATTTATAAGCATTAAGGTGAGAAATTCATGTGAAACTCACAAAATTGCCCCAGTTTTGGTGTTTGGAAAAGAATTTGAATGAACAAGGGGTGTTGTTTCAAAAGAGGTAGTGGAAATGGAAAGGATTGGGTGAAAAGGATTGCCCCAGTTGTCTTATTTTTCTTTCACTTGCCTTCGGTCAGATAATAAGGTGTTTCCCTCTTTATGAGACATTTTTTTTCTTCACATTTTTTCTTCACTTTTGAAATCAACTCTTTGGTCTAATCAATTTATTGAAAAAACTATTTTGTTTTTCATTTCTATTGAAGCACTATCTAATCAACATGTATGAAATTTCTGATGGCTTAAAAGGGGTTGGATGGGATGACGAGGACTAACTAGGGAGTTAGCCTAGTTTGATATGGTATTAGGGCACCATGTATGTTTGGACTTGCCCCAGTTATTGATGACATGAAGAAAATGATAGGGACTTCAAAAGTTGACTCGATGTGAGAGCATGGATTGGCCTCAGGGTACAAAATGTGTTTAACTTACCCCAATTATTGATGAAAGAAGTAGAAAAAAGGAGGGGACTTCAAAGGTTTCTCTGATTTGAGGATCTGGATTGACATACTGCCCCAGTCGAGAAGGAATGAAGAGGTTGAAAAAAGATGGGGACATAAAAAGTTTCCCTTATTTGAGGATTTGGATTGACACACTGCCCCATTTATGAAGAGGTTGAAAAATGATGGGGATTTCAAAAGCTTTCCTTATTTGAGACCTGGATTGACACACAAATTGTGTTTGGTCTGCCCCAATTATGGTAAGGCATGAAGAGGTTGAAATGTGGTGGGGACTCTAGACGTTGCCCTTACTGTAACTATGATAATTAAGGTGAAGTTGCACTTTCTTTGGATTAATGAATGGTCATACAAATGGTAAAATGTCACAACTGCCCTAGTTTGGATTTTAGAGAAAAAGGTTCGACAATTGTATGACATTGTTGAACGAGTTTAGGCTAAAAGTGGGGGATTTAGTAAGAAACGAAGATGGAGTCCATGAAAAGGGTAACAATGAAACAATGAAAGGGGATGCCTCTTATCTGACTGGTTAACCATGCTTATCTTAAGAAGCTTTTGGAACTTGTTAATAAAAAAAACTGCCTGACTCACTGAAAGCAAATCTCAAAACATATATTTCAATTTTTATTTTTACTCTTTTTTTTTCAAAATTTTGGACAAACCCTTAAGTACGTCAAAATGATTTCCCATGACTTAAATTTTTTGAAAGATAATAACAATCAATCTTGGATCTGTGTGGGATTTATTAGGCTTGTATTGTGGCCAAGGCTAAGGGTATGAAAGCAAATATGGATATTAAAAAATCCAAAAAGATGTGATGGTATTTTGGAACAAAGATCTTTTAATAATGTTGCATCCAAAATTCATTTGCCTCTTATGTGTTCACCATTTCTCTATTTTTTTTTCTAAACATCACTTCTCTTTTTTTTTTCTTGATGTAACCAAATCATCATCATCATTTTTTTTGTCTTTTTCAAACTTTTTTTATTCTAATGAATTTTTTTTATTGGTGAACCGTCTGTCAAACAAAAGTGCAAACCATCGATGTCAAGTGACCCTTGTTCAAGGTAATTTGAAAGAAAAATATTTGTTCCTTTAAGGCTTAAAGGGGTAACAAATGATCACAGTTTTATGATAAAGAAACATGGTCATACATCATTTTCAAAACGTGATTATTTTCTCTTTCAAGAAATTTTAACTCAGGAAAAAAATTTGGTTCATGATACAATTTGTCCTTAACTTCTATTCTTGTCCTCTTTTTTTTGCCTAAACCGCCCTTTCAGGTTTTCAATCTAGCAGACATTTTTTTATATTTTCATGCTAAGAGATTTGCTCGCAGTCTATCCAGGCTATGTGCCCCTTTTATGTTGTTCTCCATGGAATTCAACATGTAGGCTTTATGGTGGAAATGTAATGAAAAAGGATGAGTTTGAAAATTTGATGTTATGCAGATTAGACAAATGCTTCAAAAGATATGCTATCAAACATTATCTATTCATTCTACTGATTTGACCAAAGAATTGTTATCTTTTTTGCCTCAATTGCCCTCTCAGGTTTTCAGTCTAGCGAAGTTTATTTTCTTCTTTTCTCGATTTCCCCCTCTTTTTTTTAACAATTTTTTTTATCTCGATGGATTCAAGGACCACCTAACAAGTGTAGACAAGGATAAACTTGGGTAATGTCAGTGTTAATAGGGCAAATCCCTCATTTTAGGGAAGCCGAAGGATGGATTGTTTCAAACCATTCGCACACGAACGTCTCAAAAAAATAAGTTAAGTCGTTGTTCTTGATTAAACATTTGACCCCAAAAAAGCGTGAGACCCCCTTATTCTTTTCTTTTTTAAGAAGTGAATTTGATGATTTGCGAGAAAAACAAGTGACTCAAAATGTGACAACCTTTTTTATTTCCTTCCCTTATGTTTGCAGAGACTGTTTATTCATATGAAGTGAGATGCATGATATGAATAAAAAAACTATGTACATGCCACTATGAATAAAGACAATAATTGATTGCAACGCAAGTTTGTGCCCAAGAGGCACTTACTCACTTGTATGTCGAGGCGATTAAAGAGCACCATGCATGATATGCAACTAATTGAAAAACCTACATGAGATGTAATGCATGTGCCTCAAGAGGCATTTATTCCCATGTATGATGATGGAATGTGATACAATTATTTGGAAACACCATGCATGATATGCAGAGTGACATAATGAAATGCATGAATGCAGAATGACATAATGAAATGCATGAATGCAAAGTGACATAATGAAATGCATGTTTATGCCTCAAGAGGCGCTTATTTTCATGAGATGTGATGTATGATATAACAATGCTATGTGTGATTGTGCCTCAATAGGCACTTATTCACATGTACATTATGCACACTAAAAGATGATGATTAAAGCAAGCAATCTCCCTTTGTGCTTAACAGAGGTTTGGCGCTTAAGGTCTAAGGTGAAGTACATGCGCTCACAAGGATGGTTTCCTAGTACCTAATGGTCGAGGTCATTAGAGCTATTGCCCACTCCATGGCATTTCTCACAGCAGTTGGTTGTCAACAAGAAGTGAGAGTACTAAAGGAGCAAACAAACTCTACTTGGGGTTCTCACAATGACCACTTGGGAAGTTCATCCACTATGGCACTGCTACACAATCCCCTCTAATTCTAAGTTACACAGACCCGGGTACAGGTCCCCACTCATGATATGCATAATGTGTGTGTGAAGGGAGAATAATGCATACCTAAACCCCCACCTGTAAAACAACCAGAAAATTTCCCAGGCAAATATAGAGCAATTTCAAAATATATCAAAATAAGCAAAGTAATTCACACACAATTAATCCAAAAAGCAAATATATACAAACACGTATAAAGACAAGAATATACAGATAAAACAAAAGGGGAAAGAAAACATTAAGAAAATCACATCAAGTTTGCATATCTAACTAAATGGCTTGACTCTCTAGCGTCCCTAGTGGAGTCGCCATCTGTCGCAACCGGAATCGCGACGGGACAACGAACCAAAAAAGAAAACGGGTTTGAAAAGAGATTTGGGAGTCACAACCATAGTTATTCTGGAAAACTGGGAAAACCATAAAGACAAGACAAGTCTGCGAAAAACCAGATTTTGGATCCGAGAGTCAGTTACGCGTAGGGAAGGTGTTAGCACCCTACAACGCCCGCCCGAGGGCGGTACCTTTAATTAAAAATGCAAAGTCGATGTGGTTTTCAAAATGTTAATTTTGTCCAAACATAATAAGACAAAAATATTAAAAAGAAACAAAAATATTTTTTTAATTTTTTGGGCTCGACAAGGATTGACCTTGGTCCTACGTATTCTCATTCAAAATGAAAAATTAGGGTTACGTAGTTCTTTAAAAAATATTTGAAAAAAAGAATTGAGAAAATGATTTGATTTTTTGGAGGTGAACCTGACAAGGACTGACCTTGCTCCTACGTATCTCACAGTGAAAAATCAAGGATCACGTAGTTCTTATAAAGCTTGCTTGTTTGAAAAAGTTGATATTTTGTATTTCTGAAATTTTTGTATTTTTTGGTGTTTTTGAGATTATTTGAAAAAATGGTGTCACACGACGCGAACGACCGGACAGACACCAAAAGAAAAGAAAATAATTTTAGTATTTTTACAAAATAAGTGTCACACGGTGCGAGCGACCGGACAGACACAATAAAGAGAAGAACTTTTTTTTTATTTTTTTCTATATTTGTAATTTTTATAATTTTCAAATATTTTTCTTTTTTTAAATAATAATAAGATAAATAAATAAATAAAAGGATGATATTATTTAAAAGGGATAAAAGTGGAAAACAAAATAAGGGGTACATGAGTAATTAGTGGGAGGTACATGCAGTAAAGAGGTGGGGTGTGTAAAGTGACACATAGGGGTAAGAAATAAAATGATGCGAGGTGTGTGCACGGTTGCGAGATTAGTAATTGTGGAGGTGCGCGAGTGAGTAAACAAACTCAACAAAAATCATGCACAATGACACAGGGGTGTTGGTAAGTAAAATAAGGAGTGTATGAAGAACAATGAAACAGGCCTAATTGAAATATAAAGAAAGAGTGCATGTAGTATGGGCAGGGGTGTGCGAAGTAAATGAGATGGCAGGCCACTTTCTTTTATTCTCTCAAAGGAAAAAAATGAAACCCTAATTAAGGGTAAAGCTGTCCTTCATGCACGCACGACAACCTCTTCTTCTCGACACCACCACAACTCCAACCCTTGAAACACGCGTCTGCATAACCTAGATCGACGACGATGCTGACCACCATCGCGAGCCCTGCCGACGACGACACCGTCGTTCGATTCACCTCGTGTGAGGCACTCCTACACCAATGTCCACAACGTCTTCTCTTCCCGCGAATTCCGGATTTAGACACGGCAACCACATCGATGTCGCTGCTTGCCCTCACCGGCGATGCTTGGAGCCGACGACGTTGCTCCTTTTCCTTCTTGTGCGAGCCACCGCCGTTGGGTTTGCCACTGCTCGAACTTCAACTTGACATGACTCACAGTAATACCCAATCACGTGACAGGCCTCGACGACGAGGGCCTAGGGATACTTGACCTCCGCTCACTCTTCTCAGGCGTTCCTTCACGCGAGCACCTAGGGCCACCACCGTTAGCGATGGTTTCCACCCCCTTACGTCTATGTGCTATGATTGGACGTGGCTGATTGGGGAAAATGAGACTGGAATGGGTTTCTGATCCAGTGTGGTATTGGATTGTAGGGATGGGGTTGTGATTCTGTTTTTTTCATGTGCGTTTTGTTTGCAGGTTGAAATGGTGCTGTGATTTTGAAGTGGTGGTTCTACAAATGAGTGCGACAGGATGGTGATGATAATCGGAAGGATTGGTGTTAGTGTTGAGTGCGGCGGGAAAGTGGTGATAATTGGAGAAATTGGTCTGCGGCAGCTGAATGGAGAATGAGCTTTTTCGGTGTGTTGATGATGGTTGAGGAAAATAGAGCCTGGGTTGCTATTTTTTGTTTTATTGGTTGCGAGAAGAGAAGGATGAATTTTGGGTTAGATGATGGGTTGAGGAGCTTGGTTCTGGAATGGGGTTCTGATTCGGTGCGGTGTTGGATTGCAGGGGTGGGTTTTGATTCTGGTTTTTACGCAGGTGTGAGACGAAGATAATGGTGGGCGAGTAAGCGGGTGAAGACGTGTTCTACAAAATATAACTATTTCTAAAGTGTGTTTGGGTTCTGGTTTGGACCTCCTGCATGTGAAAGGTGTAGGTTGCACCGTCCGAGAATGAGTGAATAAGGGTTATCTGGTTTTGGTTATTTTGTGCAGATTGGAGATGAATGGGGGAATGAGGAATGTAAAACGTGTTATGATCAGAAGGATGTAAATCTGTGGTTGTGTGTATTGATGAAGGATTGACCCCAACCAAGGATGGAGGCACATGCTTAAGAAGATTAAGCATGTTTAGAAAGGTTCACTGATCCTTCATCCCTTTCATTTGTGTTTGTTATTTTTGATTCCCAAAGTTGACTTAGTTGAATCAACTTTAGTTGACTTTTGACCTTTGACTAGGTTTGACTTGTTGACTATAGTTACTTGACTTAAGCCAACATGCTAATCTATGTTTATTTGCTTTGTAGGTTAATTAGGAGTAAGAAAGCAATGCTAGGTGGCGCATGGTGATTGGGGAGCATAAATGAAATAAAGGAAGGAGTAAAGCAAAGGCATAAAGCATAAAGTAAAAGGCATGAAGTAATTGTACCTATGTACCTTTGGCCACATTTTGGAGACATATGAGACACATTCTTTGTCTCCTTTTGTGCTAGAACGAAATTAGCCTTGCACACACACCATATTCAGCTCTTTTGTCTCTCTTTTTTTGTAACCTAGACATGTAAAAGGGCGGAACATTTTGAAGTAAAAACATTCTTGTGTCTCAACCATTTGTGAGAGTTTCCTCCCTTGGGAGTGAATACTTTTAAGCCTTATCTTGCATAGCAAGTGGCAGCACACATCCACTCATCTTCAAGGTTGCCATGGCTTCTAGCCTAAGCTTGTAGTGGCGTGCTTCTCACATTTTTACCATTTCTTTCCTTTCAATTTTATGTTTTCTTCTTCCTTTAATTGTTCTTGGTTTTCTATGGTTTATGTGTTTTCCATTTCCTTTTTGTTTTGAATCAATGCATCATCTTCTTCTCTTGAGCTTTGTGAAAGGAACCTTCACATCTAGATAGCTTGCTATCTTAATGTCCAGTGGGGATTTCACTTAGCTTTCTTAATCAACTCACACCATATTCAATCATCTTAAAAAGGAACAAGTTAATCCTTCATCTTGTATTCTGGTTGTAGGGGTTTTGATCGTTTTCTTTTTATTTAGATGCAAGACACAAGCGTATGCAAATGGAGGTGTCAACAACTCCCATGGAATCAAGAATCAACAACCAATAGAACATAACATAACAACACATCATATTCGTTCAAGCGTACAACCAGTCACATACGTTTTAAACCACATTTACGCAATCATTCAAAGATTCAAGTTGCAAACTTACCTCTTGGTGCTACTTCCTTTCCTACTCAAACTGCTTGTATTTTCGGCTTCCTCCTTTCCTCTCCCGTATGTTTCTTTGTCCCTTCTGTGAAATTGTGTATTCTCTTCCTTTGGCTCTCTCTTCTTTTTCGTTGGCTCGAGGGTCCTGGGAGCTAAGAAAATTGAGAGCTAAGAAGACTGAGTCTCTTTCCTTTTTCTTCCCCCTTCTTAATCAGTCCATCTTTTTTGTTACGTTCCCCCAAAGAGTCGTTACCATCTTTCCCTTTTCATTCATCTTCTGTCAGGATATTATGAGTTGACCAAAAGCACAAGGCAGATGCCTCCCAACCACCCTATCAGTCTGGCTACGTCGGGCTACGTTTGTTCCTATGACTGTCGTGGTTGCCATGATACGCTAACACTTATTTCCTGTTTCATGCTAATAACTAAAACCGGGTAAAAGAAAAGAGTTGATTTTCACTAACAGGATGACCGGACATATATTCGTTGGACTTTCATTTCCCTTGGGCGAGAAAACCAGTGTTCACCATTGTTCTCTCGTGCAACAGTCACACAAACGCGTCTAAACAATTCAAACATGTATTCCAGCAACTCATATTCACACATAGTTCATTCAACACGAAATAAACGTAAAACAAGTAGATCTCACGGGATATACAAAAGGATCTAGCTTCCCTTACTTGGAATTAAGCTAACAGAATACTCCGATACGCACACAGTGAGCACAACAATCCTAAGGGTAGGCCAAAGAGTTGAAACAAACGGTAAAACAGAATAGGAACAGGGTTACTACGAAATCCTAACTGTAAATACGAAAATATGCCCAAAGAAGAGATACATGAGCTCGAGATTGACTTACGTGGAGTACAGGGATGAGGTTGAGCTTGCTTGACTAAGGTGGTACCAAACCCTAAGAGAGAGAGACGACTACAGCTCTAAGGACAAAAGGGTTGTTTTCTGAAAGTGAGTAGAATGGTTAGGGTTAGAGTAGTTTAGGGTTCTTGAATCCCCTTTGGAAAAGCCCCAGGCCCAACTGATTTGGGGCAGCCCTTTACAATAAAGGCAGAAAAGTAAGTGGGCCTTACATACCTCTTATGTCAAGTATTATGCAAATATATGGTATTAAGGAATATCAGGGAGTAATTAAACTAGTGATATTTTTCATAGTGCATGTATCCGATAATTAAGTTTAGTGTCAACTGCTTATGTGTAAGTATTTTGTATGATTTAAATATATATGTATGAATATCTCTTTTGCACATTAGCTTGTTATCCTTCTTCTATGTTTCTGTCTTATGGTTTTTGTCTTTCTTATGCGATGATCACCTATCTGGTGGGAGCAGATGTGGTTGCAATTTCCAATGCACCTTCGGAGGATGAATAGTCACTTTTAAGTTGATGGAAGATTTCAGTGGGAGCTTTAATTGTGGTTAGTTTATGTTTAGAGCTCATTAGTTTAGTTTAAGTGTATAAATGATATATTTTTATAATTTTATCTTTTGTAAGATAGTATTAATATATTTTGTATACTAAATTATTTGTTTTGAACACTAGGATGAAACATCCTATTTTATTAGTTTTAACCTGCTAAATTTGGGATGTTACAAAGGAGTCTTATAAACTTGCAAGTAATTAATTATTTTAAAGTAAATAAATAGTAACTTATATTATCATTTCAAAATTGTCTACATAATATTTTATAAATAATTATTTCTGTTATGAAATTGATGGATTGTCCATTGAGTTGCTGACAGTTACTCAGCTTGATTACTATTGATAATATTTACATTATTTACATTAAGTATCTAACCCTTGAGTTGTACCCTTTGGATTGTCTTCTATACCTATAAATATGGACTCTTCTCCTTTGATAATGATACATAGAAAACTATTATTTGATGCTCTACCCTTTCTCTTTATTTTTCTCTCTATTATTAACTTTATTTTATAACACATTATCAGCACAAAGGTTATCTAATTGAGTTAATGGAGATGTTTTATCTTTAAGGGCAATGTTCTGTGTACCTCAATCCAGGCTTTTTCTAGTCTTTTCCTTATTGATAATGTTTCTTATATTCTTCTTTTTTGTGATAAAAAAAAATTATTTGACTTTATCAATTTTCATATTTGTCTTATTATTATTATTATTATTATTATTATTATTATTATTATTATTATTATAATTATTGTCTATATCAATTTTATAGTTTCATAAATAAAATTTGATTATTATCAATATTTTATGAGTTAGTTTTAAAAAAGGTCAAACCTTACAAAATTTGAATTTGTGACTTTTGATATTACAAGGAAAAATTACTCATCTTCTTGAGTATTAGAGGTTGAAATACATCTAGATGCAATCTAAATGTCTTCTTATGGCCAAACAAAACAATGAGTTTTTAATGAAAAATTATAAGACCAAATTGATTATGCCTCATTCTCATAAGTGAATGCAGCAACATTGAGACTAAATTGGTTATGCTTTGTTCCCAAAAATGGATATAGGAACATCTAATTCATATTTTCATAGTCATAAAGGAAATTTCAAAGAGACATTTTGTCATCAAAACTGGAACAATAGTGTGAAAAGGGAAAAGAAAAAGATGAAAGCAATGACAAATAATATGACAATATAATTTATCACTGCGATGATAAAGCCATTTGGGTCGTACTTGTCTTACATCAAAGCATCCTAAAAATAGGAGAAGAACATAGAAACACACTTTGTGTTTATAAAGATGATGATTTTGATTTTGGCCATTTAGATGTCACTCATCTTGATATTATTATTTTTCTTTGCTAAACTAAATGGAATGGAAGATGGAAACATTGATCACCTCATCGGTGATGGAAGTATTAAGAACTTTTTCTTTTTTATAAAATGGCAGAAGAAGTTTCTATGTGATAGTATAAAATATATTTTTATATATTAAATTATTTTTATTATAATTTAATTAATTTAAAGTGAATTCTCCATGGTATTATTATTATATAAAATATACATGTTTGATGTTGGTTATGTATAAGTAAGAAGAATTAAATTTTCTGTTATATTATGAAATGTATATGTGAAATGAGTGTATAATGAACATTTATTATTATTATTATTATTATTATTATTATTATTATATAGTAATTGTTATAAAAGTGTAAATGTATAATATTGATATTTTTTTAATATTGGATGACACATAAATAACATTATTATACTTGAATTGGTATTAAGTAAGGAATATATCCATGATAATTGAAAAGTCTTTCCTCAAATAAATAAATATATATATATATATATATATATATATATATATATATATATAATATGCCATGATAAAAATAGAAATGTTAGATTTATTGATTGCATATTTTTAAATGTTAAATAGAAAATATAATTTTAGTTGAGTTCTTATTTTTTTTATTGTCTATCGTACATTAAATAGTTTTTACACTTTTTAATTGAGTCCTGATAGTTTAAATTTTTAATTGACTGGATAACGTAATTGTTATCTTGTCTCAATCCCTTAATAATTATTGTCATATTCTATTTTATAATTATATAAATTTATAATATTATAAGTTGATGTAATTTTATAATTTTGTAATCTTATTCCTTTATAATTTTATAGTTTTACAATTTTATATTTTTATTATTTAACAATGTGGTAATATTACAAATTTATAATTTTATAATTTTATATTTAAAAAGTTGACAAAGTTTAAAAATATGTTTAAAAGGTTACAAAAACAAAATAGATATACAAATTTAAAAAAAAATATTTTAAATGTCTCTTTGTCTCATTCTTTAAATTCTAATTAAATATATTTTTTATATACTAATAAAAACTATAATATATCACTTGAATGAAATTACAGAAAGAATAAATGTTAAATTAATAATAATTAAAATTTAGTATAAAATGTTCACCTTTTGAACTTTGATATAAGATGAATGGTAACAAACAAGATTCATGAGAACGACATTGAATTATTATATTGTAGTAAATGATTTTTTTTAATTTAATTATAGTGATATAATTACACTTATGATAATGAGTTAGAAAATAGAAATAATTATATAAAAATATCATAACAATATTCTATATGATAAAAATAAATAACAAATGAAAATACTAAAAAGAAGTAAAAATAGTCAAATGTGTATTTGGGAAACAATTTGATACACCATAGAATGAATTCATAAAAAAGAAAAATAAATGTATAATTAAGGATATGACAATATGAAAAATATCTTATAATTTAATAAATTTATAATTTTGTAATTAATAATTTTATTAGTTTCTCACTTTATTATTTTATTATTTTATATTTTTTAATTTAAAATTTTATTGAAATTATAAATTATAAAATTTTAAAGTTGTAAAATTATAAATAATAAAATAATAAAATTCTGAAATTATAAAATAATTAAACTATAAAGTTATACTATAAAATTATTAATTTTTGGAATTAATAAAATTTAATAATTATATAATTATATAATTATAAAATTTTAAAACTATAAAATAGTAAAATGATTAAATTATAATTTTTTTTGAAAATATTCAATATTGAAACAAGGTAGAGTATGTTGGTTTCATTTATATAGTAATAAGTCATGTTTCATCTAGTAATTGGCTTAAGGTGAATAATGATGGTGTAGCTAGGGGTGTCTTTTGACTTCATATTCTAATAATTTTAGAGGAAGTCAGATGAATATGTGGGTAATTTTTCAGCTTTTTTAGGGGTATACACTTATATTTATACTGAGTTTATGCATTTACGTTTTGGAGCAAGCTTGGAGGGAACACTTTTAGAGGCGTTGGTTTGAAAGTGATTCTACTTTAGTTTGTAATGGTTTTTTGGATCAGCGAATGGTTCCTTAGAGTCTTAAAGGGAGATGATGTTGGTGCTTGCATTTTTGTATGCATATGCAATTAAAAGTTTCTCATGTTTTTTGTGAAGCAAATCATTGTACTCATAATTTCAGTCATAGAGAACAATATCAATTATTTATTGTTTTACCTCCAGGTATTTATTTATATTTTGTTCATAATAGGATAATAGGTATAGTTTGCATGTGTCATGAAGTATAAATTTTATTATATAGATTTAGTGTGTTCTCCATGTTTTATATTTTTTTGTTTTATTTTTTTTAATAATATTTCATGTGATGACAAATGATTGATGGACTTTGGGGACATCAACACATATGAGATATCAAAGTTCACAATGATGTCTAATATGACCTTATTTTAAGGCTATAAAATTTGTAAAATTATAAAATAATTATGAAATTACAAAATTTAAAAATTGAAAAGTTACAAAGTTACAAAATCATAAATTATAAATTATAAATTTTTAAAACTATAAAATAAAAAACTATTTAATAAATTTTCTGAATATTAAATATTGACATAAATACTCTTTTGGTCCCTATTTTTGTTGTGTTTATTCAATTTGGTCCTCGTCTTTGTTGCGTGTCCAATTAGGTCCTAATTTTAGTCAATGTTTGTCAATTTAGTCACTTTTGCTAGTAGTGTTTAAATAGTTATGTGAACAATGTATGTCACATGTTAGTTCATGTTCTTTTTTTGTGTTTTTTTTTTAATTTTTTCTTTTAGCTTCTAAAAAAATTAAATTATAAAAAAATTATCCATGTGTCAAATTAGCATCGTGCCATGTGTCAATGTTAGTGACACGTGTCAGTTTGTGGTTATGTTAATATTGTTTGTTCAATTTAGTCCATATATTCATTATTTTTGTTCAATTCAGTTTTTATATTTGTTATTTTTTTTAATCTAATCCCAATTATGGCTAAATGGAGCAATTTTGTCACTTCTAATTTAAGACCAAATTTAATTTTTTTTATAAATATTATATTAATATTTTAATTAAAATTGAAATTTTTATTAATTATTTTTGAAATTCAATTATAAATTTTTAGATTTAATTATAAATTAAATATAATTATTATACTCAATTCTTAAATATAATATAATTATTTAAAATATTATAGGAACATAATTATTAGATGTTTTAGAAACATATACTAACATTTTTAAAATTGACATTAAATATAAAACATTTAATATTTTTATTGTATTTTAGATATTAAAATTTAAAATTTTTAGATTTAAATGTCAATTTTAAAAATATTAGTATATTTTTCTAAAATATTTCTAATATTTGTAATATTTTTAAATGTCAATTTTAAAAATATTAGTATGTCTAGAATATAATTATTAGAAGTAAATATCTAATAATTATATTCTAATAATATTTTAAATTATTATTTTTATTTAACAATTGAATTTCATAATTATATTTAATTTATAATTAAATTTTAATAATTTTATAATTGATTTTTTAAAAATAAATAATAAAAATGTCAAATTTAGCAAAAATATTATTATAATATTTACAAAGAAATTAAATTTTGTGTGAATTTGAAAGAGACAAAATTACTCCATTTAAATCAAAATTGCAATTAAATTGAAAGAAAATACGAATATAAAGATCAAATTACACAAAAGCAACGAATATATGAACTCAATTGAATAAAAAAATAATACAATCACATTCTGACACGTGACACTAACATTGACACTTGTATCACGATACTAACTTGCTACGTGGACAACTTTTTTAGAATTAAAAAAATTAAAAAAAGTATAGTACTTAAAACTTAATAAATCTAAAATTAAAAGTAATGTATATTTCAAATGATAAAGAAAAAGTATGTATTCTATATAGTTACAAAAGATTATAGTTAAAACTTATATATTTTTATCTCCAAATGATAAAGTTTATAACATTTCATATTCTACATTCAATTGTAAAACCCTCTTTTTCTGTCCTAATGTTTTAAAGGGCTGCCCTTAATCTAATGGGCCTAAGGGCTGGCCCATAGGGTGTCCAAGGCCCCTAAGGCAGCTAACCCCTCTCACTTCTGTCATTCTTGCAGAAACAGTACTCTCACACTCTCCTTTTCCCTAAGAGGCTTTGCTAGGGTTTAGCCTCAATCTTGGTCAAGTAGCTCAACCTCATTTCTTGCTCCATGTAAGTTATTCTCCAGCTCATACTTCTCCTCTCTTGGCATATTTTCGTATTTTCCAGTTAGGGTTTCGTAGTAAACTCATTTTAAAATCTGTTCCGCTATCTTGTTCAATTCATCAATCTGTTTCATGAACTGCCGTGCTCGGCTATTGGGTATCGAAGTCTTTGCTAGCTTATTTCTAGGTAAGGGAAGCTAGGGTTATGTATTTAAAGTTATTTTGCTGATTTTTGGTCTGTTTGTATGGCTGTGATGCTTGAATGACGCTGTTGGTCGAATAAAAATGTATGGTGTGCGAGTATGACCGTTTCGTAAAATGAAGATTCCTACTGCGTTAACCGTTGGATCGAGCTGAAATTTTAACAGCTGATTCACAACACAAAATTCGTGACTTTGACCGGTCGGATCTTTAATCGGAGCTCTATAGTGAGAGCCTTTTTTATCGAAAGGTCACTGTAGTTTGGTTGTTGACAACACTGCACAGTTTTCGTAAAATGAACGTTACTACTTCGTTAACCGTTGGATCGAGCTGATATATTAACAGTTGATCCTTAACACAGTTTTTGACTTTGACCGGTCCAATCTTGAATCAGAGCTCTGTAGTGAGAGCAGGTTTTATCGCAAGATCACTGTAGTTTAGTTGTTGACAACATTGACCTTGTTGCTTGTTTGGTTTACAAATTTCTTTATAGTTATTCAATTAAGTTGGCTCTTGTTTCATTTGGTTCTTGATTCAATCATATTTAATTTGAATATAAATACAAAAATTTTCTTAGCTTTACATAAGTTGTAGTTTTATTTCTAAAATCCTTAAATCATTTGCATAATGTGATGTTAAGTTGGATTGCTATGTCAAAGCACGAGATGAGTGAATATGCATGAATAAGAGGGTGTATGAGTTGTGAATGATGATCTTGGATAAATCTTGGCATGTGATTTCAATGAAATGGTTGGTATCAAAATGGCATGGTATTGGTATGAGGTGAAATTCTATATTCATGGATTGAGAATGATGAGTTGGAATGGATTCAACATCGAATATGAATGAGGATTTGGTTATAAAGGTTGACATGAGAGTTATGTGCATGATAAATCTTTCTTGATTGATTGAGTATGATTGGTCTGTGTTAGTGCATAATTCCTTGAAATCTTTAGGTGAGATTTCAGGGTCGTGCTTCAGTGGTCGGGACGTAATTCTATGGCCCCTATTAGTGGGTGTCCATGGTGGTGCCCCATCTATATAACTTGGTAAGGATTCAAGGTAAGGATTGCATCCTGACACTCTAAGGAGTCAGTTAGTCTCACTCAGAGCGGACTGACTCATGTGGTGAGAGTAAGAGGAGGCCTGAAACTCATTAAGGGCTAACCTTGTGTGTGAGGGAATTGATTCATTGTAACACTTGTAACACATAGCTCGGGGGTAAGCCGAGCTATCCACCACAAGTGCAAGCATCCGCTGATTCGAACCAGGTTATATGTATCCGGATGAGTCAAGTCGAGTCTTAGTGTATTGATTTGAAAGTCATAGCATGCTTGGGTGTTATATGTATATTGGATTGTGAAAGTATACCTGATTGCATGATGAAAATCTTTTTGGCTATAGCTTACCCTTTGCTTGTTTGATTGCTTGTATGTTGTTCTTCTACTTTTGCGATGATCATCAATTTATTGATTGGAGCATATGCGAGAGCATATCATGGTCAACAGGGGAGAGATGAATCCACTACATAGTCTTCCTGGGCTGGACTTCTTGTGATGATTGGGCTTTTCTTTTAGGGCAATGGCCCATGTATTGTCTGGCCTTTGGGCTTCTTTTTTTTAAAACTTTGTCGTTATTCCTCTATGTTTTATTTTGGCATCGTGGTGTGCCTTGGTTACTGTATTGTACTCCAGGACTGCTTAACATATTATTCCACGTGACGTTTCCTTTTAATTTGGTTTATTAATTAAATGGGATGTTACATTAATGGTATTAGAGCAGTTCGTCCTTAGGATGACATGAGGTTGTGGGTTTGTCATGCCTCGTGGGCGTTAGTTGCCAAGTCTAGTCAAGGTTGTCAGCGAAACCAAAAGTATTAAGAATAGAAAACGTCTTGATAAAGTGATGAGGGTGCACACTCATGACTAGATCAAAGGTTGTTTTTCCTTTCTTAATTCTAATGATTTGGGGAAGGAAGGGTGACAGATGAAAGGTTTGGATGTCTGTAGATGATGAAGTGTTGCCTTGTATGTTCTAGTTTGTCCTATTATGCCTATGTGTTTTGTGTCTTGTGTCTGTAGCGATGAGGGAAACTTGACCTACTCACCCTTGCAAAGATTGGTGGGGCCTAGGAGGAAATCTCTTGTCTCAAAGGTGCGAAGATGTAGAAGATTGTATATTGATAGATGATGAAAGTTGAGTCTTGGTTTAGAGGGCTGAGAAATGATGTTGAAAGTTAAGAAACAACACTTTGGGCTGAGAGAGAGGTACAAGATCAAGTTCTAAGATCGTACACCACAAGTTTTAGAAGAAGAGTTAAGCTCAGAGATTAATATATGAGAAGATAGCGGTGCGTGCTCATGTGGCAAGGTTTGAGAAATCAACTTGATTTTACACTTTGACAATGTCTAAGGTTCGAAGGGTAATAGTGTAGGAGGTTTGAGGTTGAGGGTGGAGGCCTTGAACTGTATATGGAAAGCAGACGTGAAGATGGAAGCTTATGGGAGGCAGAGCTTTGAAGATAAGCCAAGTGTGATGATGTTACAAGAGAAGGGAGTATATTAGGAGTTATATACCAGATCAATTTCGAAAGGAGTAGTCGAGTCTTCTCAGCAGTAGTAGTTACCTAAGTTAGGAGGAGAAGGGATGTTCTAAGTAAAGTGGCCCACAAAAGAGGAAGGATTGACATTGGATATGAGATGGACGATTTCAAGCATCAGAAGGAGGAACACATAGTTAAGTTTGTTCTTATAGGGAAGGACAATTAGTAATGTCACAACACGGGGAAAAGGGAAAGGAAAACAAGAGTTTTTGAGTAGCTATGAGAGTGTTTACGAGGATTGGCACTAAAGTGGCCAACACATGTGACCTAATTTAAAAGATACATGTTACAAAGGTGGTGATTGGATTGTGGGTTTTGGCTTCGCTTAGGGTCGTACACTCTTTGATGTAGCCAGTATGGTATAGGAGTCATGGTTGTTTACAAGAAGGAGCTGAGTTTGAGGAGGTTGTTTTTGTTATAGTAGAGACCAAGTGAAGATTCGCTCGAGTGTGTGGTGCCTTCGTGGTGATCAAAACGTTTAAATTCAAACCCAATTTGAATTGTTTCCTTTGCAAGGTTGGGACATAGTCTAAAGGGTGAATTAGTTATTTTCTCAATCTCATTCCGATGAGCTGAGACGACCAACAAGGTGGTGTTCTTTGATTTAAAAGAGATAAGTCAGTGATTGCGTATGAAGTACGAATCAAACTAAATAGTGGGGGGGGCAGAGTGTCACGTGAATCACAGTCATCTGAGAAAGGAAAGTGAATAATAGACACAAAGGATCCTGGTAGCAGAAGAGTTTGTAGACGTATTCTGAAGTAAGTATTAGAAATTTAACCTTGGTATGGTGGAGTTCACTTTTGCATTGGTGTCTGAAGGAGGACTTGTGCCAATAATTTCTAATTGGATGGTTCTTATTGAGAATTTGAAGTAAATACGGAAGTGGGGGAGATGTTGGAGAAGTAGTGGCTTATACTAAATATAACGACAAAGATGACTGCGAGTCTGGTGAATCTTAAAAGAGAGGAAGTGGGAGGATAGACTGTTCAAGGGTAAACGTTGGATAAGGGAGGATAGACTTTTTGGCCTATGGTTTTAAGGGGTGGAAACATGATGAAGGTAAGAAATTTCAAACAGGTTAGCGGTATCATCAAGGTTTAGCGACGAGTTTTCCAAGTGTGAAGAGAGTCCTTAGAATGTTCGAGAGGAGTATTGACAAAGGTCGGAGTGACTAGTAAGACATATGGTTTAAAAAGGGTGGATGCGATCTTGAGAAAATACGATGTTAAGGCTATAAACAGGGGAGTCAAAAGGGTTTTGCAAGTTCCATAGAAGTTTTGGAGGAAGGTTTCTCAGCGATGATTGATTCCTTGTCACGACAGACATGAAAGGAGCATCATTTTGAGTAAACAGAAAAGTGACTTTGTGTGTTGATCACAGTAGCGCAACGGGATGACGACAAGTGATACTTATGAAGGGTAAGAGGTGCGTGAAAAGAACTATCTTACTCACGACCTAAAGTATTACTACGACAACCAGTTCTTATTGAACAACAAAAGTGTCGTTCTTATGAGTATCAATTAAAGATATTCAGAGAATCATTTAGAGTTAGAATTATGGGGTTACTAAGAGAAAGTTGTGCAAGAGTAGTAGGAGATGGTTTGAGTTATGATTTCAAGTTGGAATGCCAACTTGGGAGTGAGAAAGTGAGAGTAGATGTTTAGCCAGAGAATGGAATCCAAGACCCGTGATTTGACGAGTTAAGAGTAAGGGTTGGTTGAGAAACATAAGTGTTTGGGTTGGGAAGAGAATGTGTGAGGAGATTTCATTAGTTTAGTCATCCGACTAGAACTAGTGAGTCTCTCAACAAGGTTGGGGAGGAAGCAATTTAGAAAAAAATCTTAGTTGAGAAGTATCTTAGAGTTGATAGGTATAAATCAAACTAGAAATTTCAAGTCAAGGAAAGACATAGTTCTAAGGCTGTTGTGGAAGGATGGTTACAAGTTAGTAGATCAAAAATGAAGGGAAGATGCTGAAATAAATTGGGTGGTTGTAACAGATGAAAGTTTGATTTAGAAATGGAATACCTTGGTTGAGGACCTTCTTACCATTGGTTTAAGTTAGTAAAGGAGGCAAGATGTTATGAGTGTCGTCATGGATAAAGGTAACCAAGAGTGTTGATATGGGGCAATAGACCAGAAGTCAAGGGCGATCAAGTCAGTGGAGTGATGCTTCAAGGAGGAAACAAAGTGGTGTTGAGTGATGACTAACATGCTTTAGTTTGAGACTTGAAGGCATTTGAGGCTTTGTAAAAACCTACGAGGGGTAGTGGAGAGCATATGGTAAGTGAGTCAATATATCGAATACAAGTTAGTGGGGCATGTATGAAGGAGCATTCCAATTTTAAGGCCGGAGGATTAAAAGTGCTTCGAGAGTAGTGACAAAACTAATTTACATAGTTGAACACATATCGCTTAGCACATAGGCAAAGTTTCCAGTCACTATAGGTGTTGGAGTCGTTATATCAGTCGTGTTTGAGTGGTGGTTCTCAGAGGAGATAAGGAGAACACAGCTCCTCCTTCCTATCTCATCGATGAATTTTCGAGGACGAAAATTTTTGTTGTTGGGGAGAATGTAAAACCCTTTTTTTCTGCCCTAATTTTTTAAAGGGCTGCCCCTAATCTAATGGGCCTAAGGGCTGGCCCATAGGGTGTCCAAGGCCCCTAAGGCAGCCAAACCCCTCTCACTTCTGTCATTCTTGTAGAAACAGTACTCTCACACTCTCCTTTTTCCTAAGAGACTCTACTAGGGTTTAGCCCCAATCTTGGTCAAGTAGCTCAACCTCATTTCTTGCTCCATGTAAGTTATTCTCTAGCTCATACTTCTCCTCCCTAGGCATATTTTCGTATTTTCAAGTTAGGGTTTCGTAGAAACTCATTTTAAAATCTGTTCTGCTATCTTGTTCAATTCATCAATCTGTTTCATGAATTGTCGTGCTCGACTATTGGGTGTCGAAGTCTTGGCTAGCTTATTTCCAGGTAAGGGAAGCTAGGGTTTATGTATTTAAAGTTATTTTGCCGATTTTTGGTCTGTTTGTATGGTTGTGATGCTTGAATGAGGCTGTTGGTTGAATAAAAATGTATGGTGTGCGAGTATGTTTGATTGATGTGGCGCTACTCTTTTTCTACATTGCACACTTTTCGTAAAATGAAGATTCCTACTGCGTTAACCGTTGGATCGAGCTGAAATTTTAACAGATGATTCCTAACACAAAATTATTGACTTTGACCGGTCGGATCTTTAATCGAAGCTCTGTAGTTAGAGCAGTTTTTATCGAAAGGTCACTGTAGTTTGGTTGTTGACAACACTGCACAGTTTTCGTAAAATGAACATTACTACTTCGTTAACTGTTGGATCGAGCTGATATTTTAACAGCGGATCCTTAACACATAGTTTTTGACTTTGACCGGTCCGATCTTGAATCGGAGCTCTGTAATGAGAGTCTATTTTTATCACAAGATCACTGTAGTTTAGTTGTTGACAACAATGACCTTGTTGCTTGTTTGGTTTACAACTTTCTTTATAGTTATTCAATTAAGTTGGTTCTTGTTTCATTTGGTTCTTGATTCAATCTATATAACTTGGTAAGGATTCAAGATAAGGATTGCATCCTGACACTCTAAGGAGTTAGTTAGTCTCACTTAGAGCGGACTGACTCATGTGGTGAGAGTAGCTGAAGGTCTGAAACTCATTAAGGGCTAACCTTGTGTGTGAGGGAATTGATTCATTGTAACACTTGTAACACATAGCTCGGGGGTGAGAAGCTCGGGGATTAGCAGAGGTATCCACCACAAGTGCAAGCATCTGCTGAATCCAACCAGGTTATATGTATCCGGATGACTCAAGTTGAGTCTTAGTGTATTAATTTGAAATTGATAACATGCTTGGGTGTTGTATGTATATTGGACTGTGAAAGTATACCTGATTGCATGATGAAAGTATACCTGATTGCATGATGAAAGTATATTGTTTGATTGCTTGTATGTTGTTCTTCTACTTTTGCGATGATCATCAATTTATTGATGGGAGCAGATGCGAGAGGAAATCGTGGTCAACAGGGGAGAGATGAATCCGCTGCATAGTCTTCCTAGGCTGGACTTCTTGTGTTGATTGGGCTTTTCTTTTAGGGCAATGGCCCATGTATTGTTTGGCCTTTGAGCTTCTTTTTTTGAAAACTTTGTCGTTATTCCTCTATGTTTTATTTTGGCATCGTGGTGTGCCTTGGTTACTGTACGAAGTTGTGATTGTACTCCAGGACTGCTTAACATATTATTCTACGTGATGTTTCCTTTTAATTTGGTTTATTAATTAAATGGGACGTTACATTATTCAATAACTCGAGTGATTCAGGCAGAAAAAGTGAATGCAGGAAGCAATGGCGGATCTTCACCCAAATTTTTTTGGGAGCCAAAATAATATACTCAAAATTTATATATTTAATATTATTATGACTAATTCAATAAAAAAGAATAAATAATCTAGTATATTTATAATTATCAAAAAAATTACACATATCTAAATGAATGTCTATCGTTTTTTCATATTTTTGAATTCATAGTAATTGAATTATAACTAAATTTTTCAGTTAACTTTTTTCGATGTAAATGACCATATTATCTGCAAAATATTCATCTTCCATTTTATTAACGTGCATTTGATTCAAAAAATATTCACAAGCTTTCATTTCATTGTTATGCGATAAGCAATCATATTATCATGTTTTCATCTTCATCAGTTGTTTCTCTATCAATTCTAAAAAATAATTTTTTTAAATTTTTTATTAATATAAGACTAAAAAATAATTTATCATAATCTAATTAAAAGTTAAGAGACATAATTATAAAACTAACTATGATAATCAAGTTACAATTAAAAATTGACTATAAAAAATTACACAGCACATTGTTTCTTTTTCTATATTAATAAAAAATTAATATACAAAAGGGTTATGTGATAAAAAATAATGCTAAATGTTAAACAAATAGTTCTTTATCAAGTGAGACAAGAGAAAATTACCTTATTTATTTATTTAATAATGAAAGAGAAAATATTAAAAAATGAGGATAAAAATACTAAGTTTATGTCTAACTTTTTTTAATAATAAAAGAAAAAAAAATAAACATGAGAGAAGAATACAACATATGAAAAACTCAAAAAATAATGAGAGAGAAAATAAAAAATATCTTAATAATTTTGTTTATTTATATATTTGAATTTATGTTTTATTATTTATTATTGTATTTTATATAATAAATAAAAAAAATACTTAATTTAATTTTTATTAATTTTGAATATAATATTATTTAATTTTAAAAATATAAAAATTAATTTAAAAGAGATTAAAAATTTATATAATTTTAAAAAATTAAATACAAAATAATGAAAAAATAAAATAAAAAAAATTGGGAGAGGGGGCTGTGCCCCGCCTGCCCCCTACCAACCTCGCCACTGGCAGGAAGAAAAGTCCCCCTTCTACTTTGCAAGATAATAACATTTTTTTTTTCTATTTTCACATGTTTTAGATCAAGATTTCCTACCTCTGAAATTTTAAACCGTGGGAATCTGACACATTGTTGTTTAAATTCAGTACTAAAATAATAAAGGTATATTATAGACTATGTGGGCCCTCCCTATTTTAAGTACGAGGGTTAAGTTCTGTCTTCTATAATAATGTTCAAAGTCAAGACAAGGTTTATAAAAACAAAAAAGATGAAGATTCCTTTTTTTTTTCTTTTTAAATTCGGAAACATTATTTTTAAAATAGACATTTTTTTCACGTGCTAAACCCAAATCATAGTGGCATACAAAAGAATCTCAAAAAGTAAACTTTTCAGAGATTATTATTTTATAAAAGAAAACCTGGTAGTTTTAAAAGGATATAAAAGGTTAAATTGTATCTTTTGTTTACATAGCAAAATTTGAATTTGGTTCCTCAATTCTTTTTTGTCTCAATCTGGTCTTTATTTTGAAAAATTTGATACAATCAAATCCTTTCTGTTAGTGGTATAGTAACGGTGTTAAATTGAGTGTTACGTGTCAGTTCCTGAATATTTTGAATTTTTTTATTTATTTTTTGAAAATTTTGAATTTTTTTAAAATTTTAAAAAAAATTAAAAATTTGCCATGTGTCAAATTGCGAGAATTTATATATAATTTAAGTGACACAATAAAAGCTTTTTCTATTCAACCCATGGGTGGGAACTACTTTTTGGCTTCTTTTATAAAGATTTTGGATTTGCTCAAAATGATCAAATTATATTTGGTCTTGTGTCCACTTTTCCAGTCATTTTAGATACAATTTTAAAATATTGGATTTTCCGTTATTTAAATCGCATATCTCCATCACTTGTAGTGATTTATCATTCAATGAATGATTGACAGAAAAACCGATTTACTTCAATGAATTTCAAGTTTTTATCTAAAAAAGATATTTTTTATTTTTCCACTCTTTAAAAAAAAGTGAAATAAAAAAGGGGTTCCCACCTTGAATAGGGAACTATGCGAGTGACCTACCTAATCTTATTGTAGAAATTTTCAGGATCAATGATTAGACCATGCAAACTAGTGGCAGTGATAGTGCCACGTGTCACTATTATGCCATGTGTCATTTTCCTATTTTCAATTTGGTCCTAGTATTTTAATTTTTGTCTTAATTTAGTCCCAATTTTTGTAAAAATTGTACAATTTTGTCCCTCTCCAAATTAAAACCAAATTTAATTTCTATATAAATGTGCACAAATATTTCTATAAAAATTGATATTTCAAGTAAATATTTTTAACAAGATTAAGTTTATTTTAATTTATAATTTACATTAAACTTTATTTAAAATTGTTTTAAAGTTGTTAATAGAAAATAATGTTAATAACAAAAAAATTCATAAATTATATTGTTATTTTATTACATCATACTTTAATATTGTTTTTTATTTGAATTTATATTTTAAATAATTGCATATTTTTAAAATGTGTAAAATGTTTTAGTTAGTATAAAAATAACAATTATATCATTTAAGAAAAATTAACTAGTTTATGTAATAATGAAAAACAAATAAATTTAAAATTTGAAAACAATTTTAAGTAAAATTGAATGTGAAACAAATTTGAATTAACTTAGTTTTATTGAAAATATATAATAAAAATATCAATTTGAATAAAAAAAATCAAATTTAATAAAAATATTTGTATAACATTTTATAATTTTTGTTTCAATTTGGAGGGAACGAAATTGCATAATTTTTACAAAAATTGGGACTAAATTAAGACAAAAGTTAAAATGCAGGGACCAAATTGAAAACGAGAAAATGACACCTGCCATAATAGTGACACGTGGCACTATCACTGCCACGTGGCACGATGTCAGCTTGACACGAGGCAAATTTTTAATTTTTTTTTTAAATTTAAAAAAAAAATTCAAAAAATCTAGAAGTTGACACGTGACACCCCATTTAACACCGTTACTACAACACTAATGGAAAGGACTTGATTGCATCAAATTTCCCAAAATAGGGACCAGATTGAGACAAAAAAGAATTGAGGGACCAAATTCAAATTTTGCTACGAAAATGAAGACCAAAGGTATAATTTAACCAATATAAAAAGCACTTATTTCGTTTTTGTGTCCCTTATATTCTAAAAGATTTATTTTTTACAAATAAAATTAACAAAATAAAAAATTACATACTGTAATATTCTATTTTAGTAACTTAAAATTAAACAAATAGAACATTTAATCATAATATTCATAACAACTAATGTGTAAAATATATTAATATAGTCTTACAAAAGATAAAACTATAAAAATATATAATTTATACACTCAAACTAAACTAACAAGCTCTTTTATTTTAAAAATGTTCTTTTGTAAGATAATCTAATTATAAAATTTTAACTTTTTACTCGTATAAAATATTTTAATTTTTATTGAATACAAAATTCAATTTATAGTAATTAATATTCAATAACTTATTTTACAGTATTTTTGTTTCTGTTAATGATGGGTCACATTAATATTTTTATCAAAGTTCAAGTAAACTTTCACTAGTGCAAAATAAATTTTTTATAGCGCCTAATATGCATCGGTTCATGCGCAAACGAGACATATGAAGACGCGGTGACACTTTTGTAATTTTTTTGAACTTTTATGCCTCGGTTGTACATAGAACTGAGGCATAAACCCCCAAAATTTTTTATTTTTCACATTGCTTTGATATTTTTAAACAAGTGGCAAACTTTTATGTCTCGAGTCACATCTAACCGAGGCAGATAGATGTTTATGCCTCGGGTCTCCTATAACCGAGGCGGATATATGTTTATGTCTCGGGTCTCTTATAACCGAGGCATATTTGATTGCTTTTCGAGTGGAATATGCCTCGGGTTGCATGTAACTGAGGTAGATAGATGTTTATGCCTCAATTTAAAATCAACCGAGGCAATAAGTCTTCTTAGGGTTAAAAAGAAATCGCATCACTATTCGTCTTCTTCGCATGACCAACAACAATTTTTCTCTCTTCCATTTTTGAATGCCAATTTCATTGCAGAACGCCATTGTTCCTTCATTGGAGTTTTGTTTCAACATGCAGAGGTTCCTTCCTTGCTCCACGACTGGTCTGCCGTCGCATAGGCCTCCACCATTATCGTCGTCGTAGAGGTTGCAGAGCCGCCATTGTTGTCGTTCAACCTCGCTTTGGTAAGTGCTTCTCCTTTTTCTAATTATGAAACCCTCTTGTGTGTCGAATGTGCGATTTGGCTCACGGTGGTTCAGTTATTGGAAGTTTAATGTTTTCCGTTTGGATATGGTGGTGAAGGGAGGCTATTTTGTGTCGTCGGCAAGATGAATGGAGGCGTCGTGAAGCTGTTCTGGCGTGATGCAGTGGTCGAAGATGATGGTGACGACACACTAGCGACATTTAGGGTTTGAATGGTGGCTAGGGTTTCTGATTTGGGAGAAGGTTGAAGATGATGATGTGGCACATTTGTGGTTGGTGCATATGCGTGTACAAGGATCATGACCACATGTCATGTTGTTATTGGGTCAGAAAGTTTTTTTTTTAATTCCTGATACCCATTAGGCCTTGGTTCCCTCCAAAATCAAGGTAGTAACCCTGGCATATGCCTCGGTTCATAATCGAGGCATAAATAGATTCTTTTTTACCTCGTTAGTATATGTCTCGGGTGTGAAACTGAAACCAAAAGGTCAAAATAACCGCGATCAAATCCCTCCTCTACACTAGTGTTTTTTCAGTTATTATCAATAAGCTTTTCTTTTATCAAGTATGGGACATTTTTGTTGTCGATCAAACTATTTAGATGTTGTTAATCAAGATTTTTTTTTCAACTATTGTTAGTGTTTTATTTGACCAACTACTTTTATGGATTCCAGCAGATAATTTTCTTTGATTAACAAGGTTGGTTGAAAAGTTTTCCGATTCCATATCAAAAAAGAATTTTTACTAGTTTTTGGAAAAGAAAATTACATTAGTGTATTCAATTGAAAAGAAAACCATAAGAATAATAATATAATAGTATAAATTAATAAAAATATAGTTAAAATTTATAAAAAGATATACTATTTAGTCATGGAACAAATAATTTGTTTAAAAATTAATCTATAAATATTGTTAATAAAAAGAATAAGAGTAACATAAGTCGAAATAGTTTTATTAAGTTATTTTCAATCTACAATGTTCTAGATTACCAAAGTACAAGTTTAGTAACATGGTAAAATATGATGTTAGTATGATAAAGGGTTGTGGGGTGGTAGATCAGTCGAATTTGTGTGAAAGTTGTAAGAGGAAGTAAAGAGAGTTTATCCTTACTTCTTTCCTTGAGGACAATTTTTGTTATTGTGAGAAGTAAGGATCATGAAAATAGTAAAAAATAGTAAGTGTTTTTAAAAGGTGATACATAATTATTTTATTATTTAAAACAACTAATATAATTTCAATTAATTGAGTTTCATTATATAATGATGGAGATGTGACAATGAACAAGGACAATGATCCACTTGAAGAACTTGAAGGACCTATGACAAAGTCTAGAGCAAGGAAAGCAAAAGAAGCTCTATAACAAGTGTTGTCCATATTATTTGAATACAAGCCCAAGTTTGAAGGAGAAAAGACCAAGGTTGTTCATTGCATCATGGCCCAAATGAAGAAGGACTACTATACCAATTTGTTGTAGTTTCTTCAAATTATTAGTTCATTTAAATAAGGGCCAAATGTTTTGTAAAATTGGCTGACCAAATTATGTCTTGGCTTAACCAATTAATGGGCTTTAGTTTTGCTTTTTTTTTTCAACTTAAGAACCGGCATTTGGAAGACTAAGAGGACCTTTGCTGAATGCTTGTGGATGACTTTTGGTTGCCTTAATTTCAGTTACAATCAGCCCTTAAGTAGTGGATCATTATTAGCTTTAAGTGGGCTGTAATTGAAATTTATGTGACTTTTGAACCATTTTTATCAATGAAAACAAGTTGAGTTTTATTCAAAACTATTAGAGTTTACCTATTTTATTTTAGTAAGAGTGATTCTCCTATGTTCTTGAGTGATTCAGGAACCCCTGAGTTTTATCAAAGGTCATTCCTCCCTTTGTGTGTTTAAACTCTTAGGCTTATCTTCCATCCTTGGGAGTGTGATGTCTATTAATTTTCACTCCATCTTCTTATCTACTTTCGTTTTCTTCTTTTAAACAATTTCTCAAATTTCTTGCCTATTAGCATTCCAACCTAGATAGATCCATAAAACGAATGCACCCCTCTAGATTCACATCATTTGGTATTAGAGCCAGGTTTAAGGGTTTGAACGTCAAATTGGTAACATCCTTCCTTCTTTCTTAATTTACCAATTCATTACCTTATTACTCGTACTATTTATGATTGTGATGAATCATTGCAAAAGATAGGTCTTGCGAAAATTTAAAGAAAAAGTCAATGCAATTCGTAATTGTACTAAAAGTGATAAAAAAAAGAAAAATTGGGCCGAATGATTCATGCTTCTAAACAATTTGTTATAAGGTAAAATATTGGTGTTCTTGAAGGATTGTTGTTGATTTCTCTATTTTACCTAATTTTTCTTAGCCTTTTTCTTTGCTAACCTTTCTTTGTTTACCTACAAGCATTTTTGTGCACATATTGGAGAACTGTTCTTTCTTATGGCCATAATCTCTTGAATTGCCTGAGAACCCAAGGAGAATTTGAGTAATAAAAGACAAGAGTGTTTCATTATAGTAAAAGCCTATCTATGAGTGCAAACACTTGAGTGGGTGAAAAAAATTTCAAACACCATATATATATATATATTGTTCTTGTTACCTTGATCTGTTTGTTAATCATGGCAGAAAGGAATGATATTCAAATGAAAATTGCTGCATTATCTCAACATTTGGAGAGGTTGATGAAGCAACAACAAAATGAGTTTCATGACAGGTTGAATCAACTAGAGAATAAAATCCCCCCCCTCCCAAGAGGAGGAGGAGGGTGACAAAGGAATGAAGGGATAACAGAAGGAGTAAGGTTGAATGTGCCACCTTTCAAGGGAAGGAGTGATCCTGAAGCTTACTTTGACTGGGAGCTTAAAATTGAGCATGCATTTTCTTATAATAATTATAGTAAGGAGCAAAAGGTAAGGCTTGTAGCAGTTGAATTTTTTGATTATACTTTGATTTGGTGGAACAAGTAACAAAGAGAGAGAATTAGAGATGAGGATCCTATGGTGGACAATTGGGCTGAGATGAAAAGGATCATGAGGAAGCAATATGTACCTTCTAGCTTTCACATGGACTTAAAATTGAAACTACAAAGACTTTCTCAAGGAAGCAAGGGAGTGGAGGAGTATTATAAGGAGATTAAGATTCTTATCATCCAAGAGAAAATTGAAAAAGATCTTGAGGTAATTATGGCACGTTTCCTTAATGGATTAAATCATGCTATTAGAGATGTTGTTGAGTTGAGGAGTTTGTGGAGATGGAGGTTCTTTTGCATATGGCCATACAGGTAGAACAACAAATTAAAAGAAAGAGTACAACAAGAAAGAGTTCTACCAATTTCAATTCTTGAAACTGGAGGGATAGAGTAAAGAAAGAATGTGATGCCTCCTTTAGCAATTTAACGCCTTCTAACGAAGGAAAAATACTTCAAAAGAAATCTGAACATCCACCAAAGAGGACTAGAGAAGTGAAATGTTTTAAATGTTTGGGCATGGGACATTATGCCTATAAGTGTCCTACAAAGAAGGTTGTTTTTCTTAAGGATAATGGGAGTACAAAAGTCACTCTGAAGATAGTAGTAAAGACGAAGAACAAAGTGATGGAGAATTGAAAGCTAGTGAAGGAAAGTTGTACATGATTACAAGGATGCTGCGAAGTTAACTCAAGGCTGATGATGCATCTCAAAGGGAGAATATTTTTCATACAAGATGTTCAGTTAATGGTAATGTATGCTTGGTAATCATTGATGGAGGAAGTTGTAGCAATGTGATGAGTTCAAGATTAGTGTCAAAGATGAACATGGACACTAAACCACATCCTAGGCGATACAAACTTCAATGGCTTAGTGAAGGAGAAGAAGTCCAAGTGAAACAACTAGCTGAAGTCTCTTTCTCCACTGGGAAACATAAAGATAAGATCTTATGGTGTGGTTCCCATGAAGGCCAGCCATATTCTATTGGGAAGACCGTGGTAGTATGACATCAAAGCCATTCATGATGACTTCACTAACAAAATTTCTTTCATGTATCAGGATTAAAAAGTGGTTCTCAAACCCTTGTCTCCTAAAGAGGTGTGTAAGGATGAAATAAAAATAAGAGAAAAGTTAGCAAATGAGAGAAAGAGTGAAACACTTGAAAGGAAAAAGAAAAAGAGTGAAACACTTGATAGGAAAATGAAACACTTGAGAGCAAGCAACTTTATTTAGCAAGAGAAATGGAGGCAAGGAGGGTGCTTTACACAAGATAACTCCCTCTACTTATTGTTTTGTCAAAATCATATTTTAAATGCTAACTAATTTGGAAAATTTAAATTGCCCTCTAGTATTGAGTCTGATGTAGGATCATCTCGGATTTGGGATGAAATTGGGACTCACACAAAATTGGATATGAATCCTAGAACGAATGGGGGAAAATTGGAGGACATCGATTTAGGGGTTTTCAGAATGGGAGGAAATCACGCCACTTGGATGAGGTTCCAAGATAAGTGAGGAAGATCCGCTACTTTGAATTTGTGATTCTATGGAGAACCTCGAGACTTAAGACAAAACTCAAATTTTCATGTAACTCAAATTTGAATAAAAAGTATTTCACAAGGGCTTATATACTATGGGCCAAAACACCAAAAAGCCCAACACAATTAAAGGTCCAATAAAGCCCAAACAAAAACATTACAAAAATTATAAAAAGAGTTCTTATTCTACAATCTAAAGCTAATCTGAGATCTCTTTGAAGGTCATGGGCATGAGTCCATCAACTACTCTGAAATCCTTGTGACAATCTCAGACCACGCCTCCATCATTGCCTCCGGGTTGGAGAAAATTTGACCTCGAATTTTAGCGCTTTATTACCTACAACCAAACACACAAACATAAGTGTTGAAAGCATGCAAACCACAATAGTCTAAAGATAGAAATAAAATGCTATCTAAATATGAGATTGAAATCTTGGGAGAGGCCAATCTCTTATTATCAAGGTGGTTGGAGATTGTCCTCCAGGATCAAAGATAAACCTGCAAAACACATCAAAGAGTTTCAACACAATTATACTATTCATAGTGAAACAAAAAGGAAAACAACCCATAGTAATCAAAACATAAAAAAAGTGTGCCTAAAATCCCTTATGATTTTCATGATAGGAAAAACGCACAAGCAAATTATTAAAGTCAGGTTCATGTTTTGCCCATGTTGTTGCTGCCTTTTCTATCATCTTTTCCTCACCTCATTGCTTATGCCATTGCTCCTAAACTTATAAGTCTTCCCTAGGCATTAAGACAAAAAGAGATGGGTTAGTAAGTCCCAATGAAAATGCAAAATCGTGATGTGAATGGGAATAACAATTTAACGCATTATCATCCCCATTTAAGGATTTCATCTCAACCATGCATGTCAGGGGCGTGAAGAGAGACTCATTCTCGTGTTTCTCTATTTGTTCTTCTTCTTCCTTTTCTCGTGATCTTTCTCTTCTCGCTCTTTTAGCTCTTTCTCTTTTCTTTCTCTGAGCTATTTCATCTTTTGTTCTCTTTCTCTCATCTTTGTCTCTTTTCTTTTTCTTCTCTTGCTCTCTTAGCTCTTGGTCTTTTCTATCTCTGAGCTCTTTCTTTTCTCTATATTAGCTCTCTCTATCTTGTCTTGCTTTTCCCCACATTTCCTTTAGTGCCTTTTCTACATTTCTCTCTCTTGTCTTGCCTTTTCCCATATTTCCTTTAGTGTTCTTTCTGCCTTTTCATGCTCCCTTTTTGCTTGTTGGTCTCGTCTAACTTTGAGCTTTTGCCTAACACTCCTCTTCACCTATTTCAAGTATACAATATAATCCAGAGTTCTTGAAGAGTCATGTACTTTGCGTTCCAATTAGGACATTGATAATTTTTGTGTCCATATCCTTCACACTTGGTGCACTTAATTGCACTTTGTTTGTCACTTGGCAATGATCTTCTATCATGTTTGTGTTCCCTTCTGAGTTCCCCAAGTTTGTTATTCAACCTGATAATTTTGGACACAATGAAGTTGATATCTAATTGTAGAACATTGTGGAGTGCTCAAAATGCTAATTCCTGTAGTGAAAGAGAGGAAACAAGAACTAACAGAAGACACAGTAAGTGGTTAGCACAAGTAATGTAGATAAAATTATCAAATGAGCATCACCACTCATTACGTGTTTACACTCAATTCCACTTGTGTTTCACTCTTAAAGTGTATTCACTCGCTCTCAAATTCTTGTTCAGTTCCTCAAACAACCTCCAATCAACCCATCTAGAATTCAACATCAAAGTGAAAGATGTAACGGATCTAAGCTCAACTCATAAGGCCAAGGAAAGGAAAACTTTAAGACAAAAACCAAGGAAATTTGAAGACAAACTAAAAAGCACCAAAATCAAGAAATGGCTAACCCAAAGGGAGTCAATATGTGACAAAACTAGGACCATGAAAAACAAAAAAGCACTTTTAAATAATGATCATGAGTCCTTGAAAAGACAAGGTAAGCTTAATAAGTGGCATGCTAAATAGGTAGAGTTTTTGGAGTAATTTGCATACGACATTAAGTATAAAAAGGGGAAAGGAAATATAGTGGTTGATGCCCTTTCTAAGAGGCATGCATTGCTTTCTATGCTTGAAAATAAACTATTTGGTCTTGAATCTTTGAAAGACAAGTATAAGGATGATGTGGATTTTGCTAAAATATTTGCTGCATGTGAAAATTTTTCTGAAAATGGTTACTATAGGCATAATGGATTCTTGTTTAAAGCAAATAAATTGTGTGTGCCTAAGTGTTCCATTAGAGAGTTGCTTATGACTGAATCACATGAGGGGAGTTTGATGGGTCATTTTGGGGTGCAAAAGACTTTGGACATTTTGCAAGAGAAATTATTTTGGCCTCATATGAAACGTGATGTGCATAAGTTTTGTGATCACTGCAATGTGTGTAAAAAGGCTATATCTAAGGTTAAGCCTCATGGATTATATACTCCTTTGTGTGTTCCTAAATATCCTTGGACTGAAATTTCTATGGACTTTGTTATGGGGCTCCCTAAAACAAAGAATTGAAAGGATTATGTGTTTTTGGTTGTTAATAGGTTTTCTAAAATGGCACACTTCATACCTTGCAAGAAGGGGGATGATGCTTGCCATGTGGCTAACTTATTTTTCAAGGAAATAGTGAGACTTCATGGAGTACCAAATAGCATTGTGAGTAATAGGGATACAAAATTCCTTAGTCACTTTTGGAGGAACTTTGGGGTAAGATTGGTACTAAATTGTTATTTTCCACTAGTTGTCACCCACAAACTGATGGTCAAACTGAGGTAGTCAATAGAACATTAGGTACATTACTTAGGATTGTTTTAAAGAAAAATCGTAAGTCCTGGGAATCATGTTTGCCTCATGTTGAGTTTACTTATAATAGGACTATCCATAGCACAACCTAAAGCTGACTATGTGAAGAAGTTACATGAGCAAATAAGGGGTCAAATTGAAAAGAAAAGTGAAACCTTTCAAGGCAAGCTAACAAAGGTAGAAAGAAGGTTGTCTTCCAACTTGGAGATTAGGTCTGGTTGCACATGAGAAAAGAAATGTTTCCAGAACAAAGGAGATCAAAGCATCAACCAAGAGGGAATGGTCCATTCCAAGTGCTTGAAAGAATCAATGACAATGCTTACAAAATTGATCTGCCTGGTGAGTATAATGTTAGTTCCAACTTCAATGTGTCTAACTTATCTCTTTTTCATGTAGACGGAGAATTTGATTTGAGGACAAATCCTTCTCAAGAGGGAGAGAATGATGGAGATGTGACAATGAACAAGGACAAAGATCCACTTAAACAACTTAGAGGACCTATGACAAGGTCTAGAGCAAGGAACGCAAAAGAAGCTCTACAACAAGTGTTGTCCATATTATTTGAATACAAACCTAAGTTTGAAGGAGAAAAGACCAAGGTTGTTAATTGCATCATGGCCCAAATGGAGAAGGACTAATATACCGATTTGCGGTAGTTTCTTCATGTTATTAGTTTGTTTAACAATTGTATAACAATTGAGTTAAAATTTAGATATTGATGTGTATGAATCTATGATCTTGGTTGAATTGGTTTGAAATTTGTGTTGTAATTGTGAAATTGGATTAATGAGTTTGTATGATATATCATATTGGTTAGTTTAGTCCATCTAATGCATTTTAAACTTATATTTACACTTTTTGTGAACCAAGAAACATGTAGGAGTAATTAGATCAGAGAAATTGACAATCTAATATGTCTATGGTTTTTTGATTTCTGCCTTAGCATTGGGCAGCTCCTCAATACCGTTAGGCGCCTCAGAGAAATTCATTTTTGATGAAGGATTGACCCCAACCAAGGATGGAGGCACATGCTTAAGAAGACTAAGCATGTTTAGAAAGGAAGTTCACTAATCCTTCATCCCTTTCATTTGTGTTTGTTATTTTTGATTCCCTAA
>Ga0214543_1002077_pt1 | contig 39356 bp, 26 predicted proteins | sample CNSS2metaG_FD_160094 | JGI IMG/M metagenome (GOLD analysis project Ga0214543, IMG submission 160094) | Root nodule microbial communities from cowpea collected in UCLA plant growth center, Los Angeles, California, USA - CNSS2 | ecosystem: Host-associated > Plants > Roots > Nodule | place: USA...
TATGAACTCCTATTTAAAGGGTGCTCCTTGTCTTGTAAAAGGGTTGATCATTTTGTTGCTAAACTATTGTGTTTCAACCATTGTTTTTCCGTGAGCTCTCCTTCCTAGAAATGAACTCACCTTTGCCTTATCTTGCTTGTAAGTGGCAACACCATCACTCATATCCAGGGCTTGGTTGGCTTAGATCCCCCCTATGAGTGGCGTGCTTCTTCCATACTCCATCTTCTACGCTTTCCATTTTAATGTTTCTTCTTTCATTTGTTCGTTAGTGTTGTTGAATCCGTGTGTGTGTTAAGTTGAATCCAACTCTCTTCTTCCTTTCATGAGCTTGAGAAATGAACCTTCACATCTAGATAGCATGCTATCTTAATGTCCAGTGGGAATTTTCAAAAAGTTTTCTTAAACAACTTCACCATATTCATAACTCTAAAAGGAAACAAGATAATCCTTCATCAATGTCACACTGTAAGGTGCCTGATTATACTTGCTTCTTTGCGGTAATTATCAAACAATGTATTTCAGAACTCCAATCCATTATTTGTTCTTAGAGTCTTGACTTGTTTCCCAGTTTAATTCTCAACCATAGTCTTCAACTCCTTAAATCGTCCAAACACTTCATCCTTGGTCTTCAAAAAATACACCCAAACCTTTCTAAAGTAGTCATCGATAAAGGTCACAAAATACCTACATCTTCTGTGAGACAAGACAGGGGAAGGACCCCATAAATCAGAATGAAAATATTAGTCTACGTGTGCTTATCGTGACAAAATTTTAGTCTACGTTGTTTACCCATAACACAAGATTCACAAAACTTCAATTCCCTGTCACCCTCCACCCAACAATCCTTGTTACTTAACATAGCAAGACCACATTCACTCATATGACCCAATCCACGATGCCATAATTCTATATTATCAACATGTTGCTCTTAGGAATGAGATACAAACACTATTTCCTGAAAGGAATTTCTAATCACAACATAAATTCCATGTTGTAGCTTCCCTTTCATGACAACCAGAACACCTTTGGAAACCGCAATTTGTCCATCTTTTCTTAAAAAATTATACCCTTATTTATCTAAGGTACCTACAGAGATCAGGTTCTTCCGCAAGCCAGGAACATACCAAGCATCAAACGTTCTAACAATGCCATCATACATTTTTATGTGACACGTGGCGACATTTAGTTGGGCAGTTTATGAATGCTAGGATGAGTATTTCCTAGGGATAATTTTTACACAGGCATTGGCTAACATTGATGCAGGGTGTATGATGTTTATGCATGGGCATTGGTTAGCATGCAGGGTATATGAAAATTTCTTGAGATGGTTTAATTCAAGTGAAGATACTCTCTCTTATGGTGGAGTATGATTGTTGGTGAAGGGAATGAAGATGCGTCTATTTTAATCATGGTGGAGTTTGTTGAGTACGATGAAAATATGCATCTTGTAAAGTCTCACTTCTCTTAGGATAAGTAAAGGAATTGGTGCTTATGGTTATATAATGGAGTTTAGGTCCATGGTTTTAGTTGCCCCAAGTCTTAACACTTTGTGCTAGTGTTGGCTTTCTTGTGCTCTTGTAAGTATAGTGTTGTGAGATGTAACTAAGTTCTTGCTTTGGAGGGTGTGGGTGTACTTAGGGTCAAGGGTTGATAGTAAGATTGTGTGTTGTATAAATTTGCACATAGTGAATATTTTCTAGTTGTCTAGGACAACTGTGATTTTTTCTTTATATTTGGAGTTTCCACATTATACTATTTATGTATCCTTGTGTTTATTTATTTATCTATTATTAGATGATTCTTGTAGGATTAAACTACGGTATTTTTCCCAACAAAATGAAACTACAAAACAAAAAGAAATATTCTTTCTCTTGTACTATTTTATTTTGAAAGTCAGTTATATGAAGATCCTATTTACAATGAACGATCTACTAAAGTAAGACATACGTCTTCTATGCGAAGAAAGATTCATATACTGTGAATACAACTTACAAATTAAGTCGAATATAGTTCAAGAACTTTATAGGTTTAGTGATGTTTCTAGTGAGGTCTTTTTATATATGTGGTGCAAATTTTGTTAAAAACAAACTACGGGTTTTAGGCTAAGTCTTGTGTCATTTAGACCCCTTTTATATGAAAATCGTGATAGTGCCACACAACTTTGGGATAGAGTTCTGAAAATGTGAAGTCATGTGTCAAGGACATGACTTTGGTGTGCATATGATTATGCTAAAGTGGTGTGAGGGTATAACGACTTCCAATTTAATTTTTTTAAAATTAGAAACTGTGCACAAGCCACTTGACTTCCATGGAAGGCTGATGACAAAGAACTGGAGCTCCTTTGTAACAAATTTCAATTGCATTTTATAAATTGGACATCATGAAGGGTGTGATAACGAAAGCAATCGTGAGGTTGTTGACGACTTTTGTTTTGATTTTTTTTTTTAAACTAACAGAATGTGTTGTTAAGTTTGTATAAATTTTTACCTTATAGTTATTAGATTAATCTGGTATATATATTGTATATTGGGTGAATGTAAAATGTAGATGTTATTTTAAAAGAAGATATGTTTAATAAATTACGGTAGGGTAATTAGAGAAAGGTTCTCCATAAAGAGGATATGTACCGTAGATATATAGCAGATATGTTGACTAAGCCCATACATAACTTAATTTGATGAATGTTTGCATAGCTTAAAACCCTTAGCGGTGACTTGGGAAAATAAGTAAAGGTGTTCGCATAACACTTTTCCTAGTCTTTTTGAATTTATGTCTCTGTACTTCTTATTGAAGAAATCTTAAGGCACATCAAAGCAATAAACCATGATCGCAATAAAACCACTGATCTTATCTATTATACATCATCAACTTATTTTCCAACTGATTTATACAATATAGTGAGATGTGTACATTGCAGAGTCTAGATTCTAGGAGAAAGATGAACTTTCAATGCATTTTTCATGACCACAGTGAACTCTTGTTTCTCTGACAAATCCACATCCCCACCCTCTGGAACCTTCCACTCAAAGTTCCAAACCAAATTGGCCACAAAGTATTCCAAATGAAGCAATGCCAGATTATAACCGGGGCAAATCCTCCTCCCTGCACCAAATGGCATCATCTTGATCTCTTTACTCCCTGTAATGTCAAACCCCTCATCACTCATAAACCTCTCTGGCTTAAACGCCATTGGATCCTCCCATACCTTTGGATCCCACCCCATCTCTGCCACCATGAAATTCACTGTCCTATTCTTAGGCACCACGTAATCATTCAAAACCACGTCCTCACTCACTGCATGCGGCAGCACAAAGTGCCCAGGTGGGTGACGCCTCAAACCTTCCAAAATCACAGCTTTCAGATAAGGCAGTTTCTGCAACTCCTCCTCTTTCACTTCCCTCTCTTCTCTCTCACCCAATACCTCCCTTATCTCATCCACCACCCTCTCTTGCACGTGCGGGTACTTCACCAAATTCGCCATGATCCACTGCAACGTAGTGGAAGTCGTATCCGTGCCTGCGTTTAAAAACTCATTACACAGCGTCACGAGTTCCTCTTCGCTGAGCTTGCGTTTCTCCTCTGGCAACTGCAAATCCAACAAAGTATCAACATACGAAACAACACCTTCCTCCTTGCCTTGCTTTTGCTTTTGCTTCCTCGCTCTTATAAGCGGAACCAGAACATCCTCTTGCTCCTTCCGGAGCCTCAACAACTCCTCCCAGAGTTTACGGAACAAAAGGCGGGTGACTCTGGGCCAGATATTGAAGATGTTGAAGCTTCTAATGCGCAGAAGCATCTGGCGCTGGACGCGCTCGATGTCTCTGACTTTGCGATCGTTGAGTCGTTCCCCGAAGCACATGAAGACGAGCAAGCAGAACATGGAGTATTGGAAGTGGTCGATGACTCTGACAGAGTTGTTGGATTGGGAGTGGGATTTGAGGTGCGTGAGGAGGGTGTGGAGGACCCAGTTGCGGATCCCGGAGAAGGACTTGAGGCGGGAGTGGTGGAGCATCTGGGAGGTGAGGTTGCGGCGGAGGGTGCGCCAGGTGGCGCCATAGGAGGCGGAGCTAATGTTGTGTTGGTGGGTGGTTATGATTTTTGCGGCGGCGAGGGCCTTGGGGCGATCGGAGAAAAGAGAACCATTTTGGACGAGGGCTTGGTGGGCGAGAAAGCGGTCGCGTATGAAGACGACGGGAGTTGTAGCAATGTGGAGAGTGAGAATGGGACCGTATTTAGCGTGGAGGGTTCGGAGAATTGGTTCGATTTGAAGGGATTCTTTTAGCCATATGTTTGAGATGATGGGTATATGTGAAGGGCCGGGATGGGTGGTGGCTTTGTTGCGAAGGGAGAAGACGAAGCGTCTTATTAGGACGCAGAAACACAGAGAGAGTATGATGAAGAAGAAGGGCGCCATGAGTGGTTTTGCGAGTGTGGTTTGTTGGGTTGATGATGATGAGTCAAACCCACTTGACAGACAGATAGATGGAACATGGATATTGTAGGAAGAAACGGATAGGATCGTGGTCTCACTCATTCAAATATATCACCTACTCTTTTTATTCTAAAATAAATACTGATTTAAAGGATAAAATGATAAAATAATTATTTTAATTTATAAATTATTTAATTTTAAATTATTGGTTATTTAAAAAATAAAAATAAAAATGTAGTTATTTTAATTTAATATGACAATTATTTAAAAGATAAGGTTAAAAAAATGTAAACAAAACAAAAAATTTCCTTTATATATTTCTTTATTTTTTTTTCAGTATGCAATTTCAATCTCTACCAAGGTATAATTGAAAATTCGCGTCTAATTAAATATAGATTATTAGTTTAGGTGAATAAGTAACTTAACATTCCAAAAAAATGATGACGTTATTTATAAGTTTTAATAGTTTTTTTATCTCTTTATTTGTACTTTTTTTTCAATTTAATCCAATCATTTGTAAAGATTACAAGATGATTTTTTTAAATAGTTATTTTTTTTTCTTCAAATTGATATTGATGCGTTGAGAAAATAACATTTTGGTATCATTTCTCATATAATTTTATAGTGCAATTTATTCTTTCCATTTAATTTTCACGTCTTTTTTTCTTCTGAGATAGGATAGAACCACTATGTAATTGCCTCCTAAATCCATCAACACCTTCACTATCATAATTATTTTCATCCCCTTCTTTTCGAACTTCTTTCATTTTCCCTCTATATTTTCCCCTTTCCCTCTCATAAGCTAGGTTTATTTAGAACCAAACCAAGAAAAAGAAATTAGTAAAAACCAATCCAAAATACCGACAATCGATTAAAATATGACATTTTTAGATCGATTAGGATATTTTATTTTCAAAACTAAACGATATAGTTCAAATTGCGATTTGAAACTTTAAAACTGATCCAAATCAGGCTGAACCAAAATTAATAACTTAAATATTACATTACATATTCTTTCAACCAATACTAGACATATGTATACAAAATAAAAGTCTAATATGCATAAGTTGATTTCTGCTTATAAAATTGTGATAGAGGAGTAATATGATATATTTAATATATGGTAAAGAATAGTCCCTTGAAGATAGAGTAGGAGAAAGAAGAAGAATAAATAATATAAGAAGCATAATAAATAAATAAATAAATTTTAAGTAAATTTTATAAGAGGAAAGCTTAAAGAAGTTGGAAGATATAAGAAAGTAAAATAACTTATATAAATTTTAGAGATTATAAAATATTCTAAGAGCGTTAAAGAATATTTTATAATATACTAAAATTACAGATGATTGATTAGAGACATAAATATGCATATGTATAAAAGTAACTACCTTCACATGTCACTTATAAGTGTATGTGATAGTTGTAAGTACTTCATATATCCCTCTCATGTGTTTGGACATAATTTAGATGGTAAGAAGACACACATGAAGAGTTTCAAACTTACACATGCCATTCTCAAGTATATATAAAAGTTGTAATTACCTCACATGCCTCTTCCATTTAAGGAACACCCATGTGACTTGGAAGATATAAGAAAGTAAAATAACTTATATAAATTTTAGAGATTATATTTTATAATATACTAAAGTTACAAATGATTGATTAGAGACATAAATAAGCATATGTATAAGAGTAACTACCTTCACAAGTCACTTGCCAGTGTATGTGATAGTTATAAGTACTTCATATATCCCTTTCATGTGTTTGGACATAATTTAGATGGTAAGAAGACACATGAAGAGTTTCAAACCTACACATGCCATTCTCAAGTATATATGAAAGTTGTAATTACCTCACATGCATCTTCCATTTAAGGAGCACCTATGTGACTCATGTACCCACCTTTTGTGTTTCTTCTTTTATAAGGAAACTACATGTCTATCATAAAATCAAGGAATCACTTATGTGTCAATCAATATTAGAAATTAACTAAGTTTTTGTTCTTATAAAAAAAAAAGCACAGATCCTAAGGTGGAAAGGATGGGTTGCCTAGGAAGTCGACCTTTACCTCTGAGGAATGATCGCTAAGTATGCTAAAGAATGTCAAGGGGAGATCCACCTGTAGAAGTTCTCCAATGCTCAAGTCATTAAGTGTAGAAGAAATTATGAGTATATGAATTAGTACTTTAGATAGAATTGGTTTGTATTTATTGGCTATTTTAGGTCTGGGTTGAAGTATTGATAAGTGTCTAGTTTACTTAGTTTTACATATGCTTTTGGCACTTATAATGCATGAAGTTGATACATTTCCTTGTAAAACATACCCCTTTTACTTAGAATTACAAAATGAGGAATAAAGAAGTAAGAGAATTGGAAAACTAATGGGTTTATGGTGATTTTGCAGAAATTTTCAAGAAACTAAAGAATATTACGTTGAGCCTCAAAGCTGACGTTGAGCACCAAAAGGTGGTCTAGCAATGATAAAACTATAGCCCTTATGTCTGAGCAACGATATTGACGCTAAGCCTCAAAGAGGAAACTTTCATTGTAAAGAAACTTCAAGCACCAAAATTGGTAGCTAGGCTTCATAGAATCTCATTAGCAGAACTTTGTCTTTAAAAACAAATCTGAAATAAGTTTGAAAGAACATAACACTGAATCAAGAAGAGATTTTTCTGAGAGATTGAGATATGTAGATTTCTTGCATTCTTGGGAGATCATTCTATCGAGCATTCAAGAAAATTTGTGATGGATTCAATCTTGGATGGTCAAGCCTGGCATTAGGATAAAGTGTCACATCTGCACATTCATAAGGTGTATTCGTTCCTTGGTTTCTTTTTGGATTATATTTTTGTTCACTATTAATTCACTGTGTGAGTGAAGGTATAGTTGCAATTGTGTGGAGACATTACATCTAAGGGAAATTCTTGATTTGTAGATCAAACTCCTTGGTCTTTAGGGTCTTAAATTATATAGGTGATATTGTAATTCTTGTAACTCTACTGATTTAGTGAAATCCTCCTAACCTAAGCTTGCTTAGAAGAAGACTGAACGTAGATTCATCTTGAATTGAACCAGTATAAAAATTACTGTGTTCTCTTACTTCTTTCATGTTTTATCCCATTCCTAATTGATTGAATTAGTCCATTAACACAGAATTGAAAAATTGTTTATTGGGTTTATAAAAATTGAAGATAATTTTAAGATTCCCTTAAAATCAGTGAAAGATTAAATAACCAATTCACCCCCCTCTTGGTTGGGTTATATTAGAGACATTTGATTTAACACTTTACATTGTTAGTTATTTAATATATGTTACGAATTTGCTATTCGTGTTAGTGATTTGATTTATACTTATTGTTTTGATAACTTAATCATTAATCTTACTTTACCGACTTAAATTGAATTGAAACTAGTTTAAGCATAGATCTAGTCAAATTTCTTAATGTTGCTAGGAATAAATCTAAGTACTTTAGCTGAGTATGTAGTTTTATTCTTAATGAAAGGAGTCGTTCAATTAGGGGTTGATGAATCACATTGAGTTTGATAACCTTAGATTCTAAATATATGGGATGAGTTTAGAATTACCATAAAGAGCACTTTCAGGAACACTAAAGTAATGAACTTAATATACAACGAATCAATAACAATGTAATAGAAGAGGATTAGCCAAATTCAATCCAACATTCTTCTCAGCATCAACTACATCAATCATTAAGCAATTTCTGTTCTTAAATTTGTCAAACTTTACTATAGTTTCTTTGCAAATTGAAATAGATCATAAGCCATTGTTTTATTCAAACCAAATCCTTATGGGTACGACTTTGTTGTGTTATAATTGAATCTAGTGCACTTGCTGGAAAAGTTAAATCCATACTAGAATCTCAACAAGTATACAGGAGATATTTAAAATAAATATGATTATTTATTAAATATTTATCATTTAATCAATTATCACCATATATATATATATATATATATATGTACCCACTTGTATCTAAATTATATGAAAATATGCATTTATAACATAACAATATAAATCAAATCAAATCGGATGTAATTCAATCAATCAATGTCTCGAACTCAAGTTCGTTAAGATAACTTTGTTAGGACCTATCACAATATTTGAGGTATTATCCTTTTTGGAGTTCAAAACTTTATCCCGAGTAACGACAATGAAGGTTGAGAAGCTTGTGTTTATTAAGTGAAATAAATATTAAAAAGTACAATACTTATCATATTTGTATAACTTTCACAACACTCCGGGTGAAAAGTCAATGCATGTTATTAGGTGAAATATATTTTAAAATAATAATTCCAATACTTCTTTAAATAACTTACAAAAAGGTTATTAAAATTAAATTTTGTATAATTAAGTTTATGAAATATAATTTTACAAAATTCAACCTTAAATATATATATTATTTCATCTTATAAACATATAATTTTTTATCCTCCCAAACAAAAAATTATCACAAAATTAAAGAAATCAAAGAAATGAAAAAATTAAACCTAGAAAATATTTAACCATATACTTCTAAATTTTTCATATTCATTTAAAAAAAAAAACTTAAAACAATTAAAAAATATATTAACACACTACTTCTAATATTTCTAACATGATCTTATATTTAATTTTATTTTCTTTTTTCATTATTAATTTTTAAATGAAATTCAAAAATAATAAAAAACAAATGGGGGAGAAGTGAGGTTGCGCACCCCGTTGACAACATTTAAGTGAAGTCATGTACCCCACTGATAAAATTACAATGAAGTTGTGCACCCCCTACGACTTGCCTAATGAAAGTCGTCAACCCCCACAACTTTCAATTCAAATTGAATGTTGTCCTAATACTACAAGAAATTTGGTTATTACCTATGCTTCGAAATCATAGTTAATGAGAAGTTTTATTAGGTAATTTGATATTATTTACGAATTACTTACGAATCCTATTCCAAAGGTAATAAATGCATTCTTAGGTAACTTACCTATGAATTACCTATGAAAATATTCATTAGTAATTACCAACATAATTAAAGCGTCAAAAATTATTTACAAACATTACCTATGAAATACAATGTCGAAAAAATTATTTACAAAAATATCATGGGAAAGGTACACATCCCAGTACTCAAGTTACCTACGAAAAGCTTCGTAAGTAACTTACCTACGAAAAGTTTTGTAGGTAATAAAAAAACATACAAATACAATAAACAACTCAAGTAACATTTTTAAAAAGTTGCCTACTTTAGTAATATTTAAGGCAAATTTGCCTAGTTATGTAAAAAAAAAAAAAAACTATAAATATCTTTTATTGAAAGTCTTCATATGAATTATAATTTCATCTAAAACTTACTCATAACTAACAATTATGAATTTTTTCGTTTTTCTCTTCCTTAAATATTTGGTAGGACCATCATTGCAATATGCTCATTTGCTTGGTGACAATTTCGAATTTGAATTCTCTTACTGATTTTTCTATATTGTGCCTTTAAAATATATTGATGGATATTATTTGATGTTTTAAAATATATTTAAATAATTTTTAAAGTATCAACATCAATGTAATTTAAAGACATATCAAAGGACAATACCAAAAAATCCAGTAAAGAATTTAGACTCCAAAGTTTCGAATTCAACTCTTTCTCATTTCCAACAATACTTTACTATGTATATACCTACACATGCTAGCAAAGCTCAGATACCACTAAAATATGACATGGACTATTCATCTTAACAAAGCAAAATAGAAACTTGTAAAAAGCAAACACATAACAAATCTCACAGTATAGTGGTGCTATAAACACTGAAGTATCTATCTCTCTCTCTCTCTCTCACAGTATATATTGGTTTGTTTACATATATAGGACAAATTTGCTGAGATATTATAGAAATAGGCAAGTCAAAAAATATTATTTGGCATGAGATGAATAAACAGGAGTTATGAAGACTTCAACTTCAAATGTACATAAGTTATCAAGAATCATGAGGACTTCAGTTAGTACAAAAATTGTAAGGACTCTTGACAACTTCAATACAAAATATTAACATTAAAGTCTTCATGACTCTTTGATAAAAAATGCAATGAAGCTTTGAGGTTTCGTTGGTTTTGTTAATTCTTTATCTTGAATTCGTGGAGTGTATGTGGTTCATCTGTTCATGCTTAATTTACAAATTAGGTGCATTTGTTCGTGTTGAGTTGTGTTGATGCTTAATGTATGTAGCTTGGCTGTCACAAGTTCATAAATGTATGCATTGCTTAAATGTGTATTGAAACTAGTTTGTAATCTTCACTTAGTGGGTTATTTTCTAGTGGATTGAGAGTGGGCAGAGATGTGAATTTGGTGACCTATGATAAGTGGAATTGAATTTGAATCAAGGAGTTAGTACATTTTAATCATTATTTTGTTTCAGTTAATCTGTTGTTAGCATTTTTTCAGTACTTGAATATGCCAAACCGCCCCCTCTCCCCCCTTTGTTGTGTTGAGTTTAATCTAGAAAGTTTGATTGAAAACAATGGTCACTAGGAGATGACCTTGGGTTAACTCCTAAGTACTATATTTATCTGTTTAATTTGGTTGGGTACGACCTCGATTAATTACCCTTCAAAATTGCCCTTAAGAATGTAGATAGAGATCTATTGACTACCTTAGTTTGCCCATTAGTTTTTAGGTGACAAGTGGTAGAAAAAGTCAACTTAGTCCTTAATCTAGACCACAAGGTCCTCCAAAAGTGATTAAGAAATTTAGTATCCCTATCCGAAACTATAGTACGAAGTAATCCATGAAGTCTAACCACATCTCTAAAGAACAACCTTGGAACATTACTTGCATAATCAATTTTGTGGTAGGGTATAAAGTAAGTCATTTCACTAAAATGATCCACCACCACAAAAATTAAATCAAACCCCTAGCAGTTCTTGGAAGCCCTAGGAAAACGTCTATGCTTTCCTCCCAAGGGGTAGAAGCAATAGGCAAGGGAGTATAAAGACCATGAGGCATTGCTTTAGATTTGGCTTGCAAACATATGATACACTAATAGCAATACCTTGGGACATCTCGCCTCATATGAGGCCAAAAGAATTTTTCCTTAAGAATATTTAGAGTTTTATCTACCCCAAAATGCCCCATGAGTCCCCCATTCATGCATTTCTTGAATAAGGAGATTTTTATGTGAACTTTGGGGAATACAAATACATCCTTCTTTAAACAAGTACCCCTCATTCACATAGTAACCTCCTTGTGGTTTATGCAAACATTCTTCATAAAGGGTGGAGAAATCATGATCTTGTGAGTATAATTCCAAAATGTTATTAAATCCAAGAATTTGGGCACCAAGTTTAGCAAAGAGTGTATGCCTTCTAGATAAAGCATCAACCACTATATTTGTTTTGCCCTTCTTGTATTTGATTACATAAGGAAATTACTCTAGAAACCCCATCCATTTTTTAGCATGTCTTTTGTTGAGCTTGTGTTAACTCTTCAAGTATTGAAGTGACTCATGGTCACTATGAATGATAAATTCCTTGGAAACAAGATAATGTTCCCAAGCTTGAAGAGCCCTCACAAGTGCATACAATTCCTTGTCATAAGTGGGATAATTGAGAAAAGCACCATGTAATTTTTCACTGAAATATGCAATAGGATGACCTTCTTGCAATAATACCACACCTATACCAACTCATGAGGCATCACATTCTAGTTCAAAGGTTTTTGTAAAGTTTGACAATGCTAGAATGGGTTCCTTGGTCAACCTTTCTTTCAACTCACCAAACTCCTTTGTTGTTTTTGCCCACATAGAAATGTAAATCTTTTTTCACTAACTTATTGAGTGGTGAAGCTATACTAGATAAATTAAGAACAAACCTTCTATAGAAACTTGCCAGACCATGGAAGCTCCTAATTTCTCCTACATGTTTAGGGGTAGGCCATTCTTGAATGGCCTTGATTTTCTTGGGATCCACATGAACCCTATTTTTATTAACCCCCAAACCTAGAAAAATGACACTTTCAACACAAAAAATGAACTTTATCTACATTAGCAAACAAATGATTGACCCTAAGAATGGAGAGAACTGACCTAAGATGTCCCACATCATCATGGAAACTCTTACTATACACTAAAATGTCATCAAAATAGACTACAATAACTTTACCTATGTAGTCCCTCAAGACATGATTCATAAGTCGCATGAAAGTACTTGGTGCATTAATAAGGCCAAAAGGCATTACTAACCATTCATATAATCCACAATTGGGCTTAAAGCAATTTTTCATTCATCACCTTCTTTTATGCAAATTTATTAATAACCACTTTTAAGATCAATTTTAGGAAATAAAATGGAACCATGCAATTCATCCAACATATCATCTAGTATTGGGATGGGAGGCCTATACTTTATTGTAATATTATTGATGGTTCTACAATCACAACACATTCTCCACTACCATCTTTTTTTGGGACCAACAAAACAAACACAACACAAGGACTAAGGCTCTTTTGAACCCAACCCTTATCTAGCAAATCTTGTACTTGGGTCTCTATCTCCTTTGCTTCTTGAGGATTAGTCCTATAGGCTGGTATATTTGGTAGACTAGTCCTAGGCACAAAATCAATTTGATGTTCAGTTCCCCTAAAAGGTGGAAGGCTAATTGGTCCTTCTTTAGGGAACACATCCTCAAATTCTTGCAAGAGATTTTAAATATAAAGAGGTAGAGACTTAATGGAAGATTCACTAGAAGTGCCTATGAGTGTTCCTTGACACAACAAGAGGAAAGAAGGTTGTTCACCATGAAGAACATGTTGAGTTTCATTTGTACTTTATCCTTGGGTACCTCACTTGGTGTTAAAGGATGAAGTATAGATTTTCTTTCCTTGTAATGGAGGCTAATTTCATTAGAAAGACCATCATGCACGAATTTTCTATCAAATTGTTATGGTCATCCTAGTAAAATATGACAAGCCTCCATGGGAACCACATCAATAAAACTTCTTCTTTGTATTTTCCAATGGAGAATTTTACCTTCACTTGACACTGGATTGTAATATCCCCATCTTCAGTAAACCAATGAAGCTTGTAAGGTTTTGGATGGGGTAACATAGTTAAGTTCAACTTCTTAACCAACCTAGTGCTGCAACAATTACAAAGTGAACCACTATCAATGATGAGAGAACATATATTCTTTGAAACATTTCATCTTGTGTAAAAGATGTTATCTTCTTGATGGACATGGTCAACACTAGGTTGATTATTGAGGAGTCTAATCATTAGAAGCTCTCCTTTACAAGGGTATGCATCCTCTCTCACACCCTCACTCTCACTTATGCTAGACTCTTGGCTACTATAGCGATCAACAACCCTCAAGATCATGGTCTTTATGGTAGGGCATTAAGCCGCTACATGTCCTCGACCTAAACACTTGAAACACTTGATGTAACTAGTGCGGGTGTATGTAAATGCTTCACCCTTGCCTTTCTCACTTCCCTTGGCTAGATTCTTATGGGGTTCATCTTTTTATCTTTTAAAATCTTTCTTGATATAAGAGTTAGAGGAATATGTGTCTTTTTTAGAAGATGATTTCCTCAATACTTGTTGTTCTACCTTGATACACAACTGTACTAAATCACTCAAATCTTTGTAAGGTAGAAGTTTACTCTATCTCTTATATCAAAATTTAACCCACTCAAGAACCTAGCTATGGTTAGCTCATCCTTTTCATCTCTGCTCGCCCTAATCATGAACAACTTCATCTTTTGCTTATATTCTTCCGTGATCATAGACCTTTGTTGAAGTCTTTGGAGTTTATTCATGAGTTCCCTAGTGTAATAGGAAGGAACACGTCTCTTCCTAAGGGCATTTTTAAGATCAAACCAGTACGTAAAGGCATGACTTTGCAACCTAACTTTCTCTTAGGGCATTTTTAAGAACAAACCAATACTTAATGGCATGACTTTGCAACCTAACTTTCTCTTGAACCAAGGAGGTCCACCAATACATAGCATAGAAAGCTAACTATAGCTAAAGGCACCTTTCTCTTTTCTTGGACTTAGTGGCATTCAAACAATTGTTCCACCTTCATCTCCCAATCCAAATATGCTTCAATAATGTCTTTGCCATAGAAGTATGGCAAATCAATTTTGACTTCTTTAGGGGTGTGTTCTTTCCTTTGCCTTCTCACATGTGAAGGTTGCTCATAGTACTCCCCTACCCCTAACTCTTGTTGAGAGAAAGTATCTTCTTCATGCCCACTTCTCTCATTTAAGGCTTGAAGATTTTCTTCTATGCGCTTCATTCTCTCTTCATTCCTTTTTCTATCTTCTCGAGCTCACCTCTCTTTTTCCTCTTCTCTTCTTTCTTTTTCTTCTTCTCGCCTCTCCCTTTCTCTTTTTCTCTTTTCTTTTTCCTCAGCTTGCCTTTCTTTTTCTATCTTTCTCCTTTCCTTTTCCTCCCTCTCTTGTTGCATTATGATCTTAAATTCTTTAAATTCATCAATAAATTGGGACGAAACATGTTTCTTACTATTAGAACCACTGTTACTGTGTTTAGAACTTCGCCTTGTCATCATCTTATAAATTCATAAGTTTTCCTAGAATGAAAGCTTTTTGTGTTGCACGATTACACTTCTAGGGAAGAGAGGTGAGTTACTTGGACTGCTTACATACCAAGTCTTGCCTTAGCCAAAGTGCAACACGCTACTTACTTATGAACTTTCACCCAAGGATTTGCTTTGAATTGATAAGAGTTTTCACAAATGTTTTTAAGAACGAAGTTCAATACACCATAAGCAAATTACAACAATAAACAAACACTTAATTGGCAAAGACTTCAAAGACTTTGGTCTCTTAACTCAAGGCACTATCACGTAAAGCAATAAAACTATCCTATGCAGCTTAGTTAGTAAGCCTAGAAGACACTTGGAGCCTTCAAAGCTCTCACCACTACAAATGATTTACTATAGAAAAGAGGTTTTAATTAGGATATGGGATTGAACACCTTATGGTTCCCCCAAGGCACCTAATTAGGCCAATTACAAGAAAAGAAAGGAACAAGAAATATGCAATGGTTATAAGCCACTTATGGCTGAAAATTTTGTGACCACACTCCACTACTTCTTTGGTGTTTGCACTCTCTTGGAGTTTACTCTCCCTCTCTTTTGATATGAAAAATAGATGGTCACTTTTAGAACCCTTTAGCTTGAAGCTTCAAGTAGTTTGTCCATCCTCCAAGATGCTACCACCGAGTATGGTAAACCTTAGTAGGAACCTCCTACACCACAATCTACCACCAAAGTGTAGCCAAAAACTAAGCAAGAAAAGGTATAATCACAATAAAAGCTAAACCAAATGGGAGTTTATATGAGACAATATAGAAGATTAGCCAAGAAGGATAAGCAATAAATTAAAAGTATTCAAAAAAGGCTAGCACATCAAATAGACCCTATGAATGACACTAGAGTTAGAATGACAAATTTAAAATAGAAAAACAGATTGGAATCACATCTAGGTGCTAGTTTAATCCTTCACTTTGAACCCAAAACAAGGGATTTAAGTCACATTAGTCATCGTCAATTGCATTAGGACTAAAATAGTTCCAAAATGCACTTAAGTTTGATTTATCACTCATTTCCAGTACAGAAAACACAAAAATCAACCTCTACTTTACAGTTTATCATTTGTTCATTTTTCAACATTTTTATTGATTTTTTTTTCTCTTTTTCGTCTAGATCTTATCTAATAGAGGCAAAAATCATAACTCATTTTGTACCAGCCAATTGTTTGTGATAAATCAAACACAAAAAGTGTGCATCAGTGAAAATAGTCAATTTCAGAAGCAACTCGAGCAAGAAAAACACAAAAATTTGCCTTAATTTCATTGAATTTTTATGACTTCATTTCTCAATACTTTTCAGTGATTCTTTTTTTGAAATCTTCGTCTATATCTTAACTTTCAGAGGCAAAAATCAAAATTTAAAATTAGATTCATCCAATTGATCACAAAAATTCAAATGCAGAGAGTGGTCATGTAGTGAAGTGAAAAACTTAGAGAGCTCAACATAAGTTACTCCTAAGAATCAAAATGTTCTTGCGAATGGAAGTAATATGAAATTGATTAAGAACTAAAATCAAGCATCAGACTTTCAAGAACATGTAATACACATCAAGGATGAACCATACGGTGAGAAATGGCACTACATAGGCTTCAAGACAGATTGCTCACATAAGCAAGTGAATTTTGTGAGCTCTTGTACTTGTAGCCGAGATTCAAGATATATCAATCAATTCAAATGGTAAAAACACATGGAAATATGACAATTAAGGAAACACATGACTTAGACAACACATATGGATGCTTAAACGAAAATTAAAACCAATCAAACACAATTTCACCGATTAAAATTGAAGAATACTCAAAGGAAACAAGAAACGTTGCAGAAAAATTAAAAACCAGTGGAAATCCTATGGAATGCACGGTTTAATCCAAGTAGAATATGAATTTGGATCACAAATCAAGTGCACACTCAAATTGAACGATGGAAACAAGACATTCAAAAGCAAATGGTGAACATGACTAAAAATGAAGTAAGGATCGAGCACTTAGCTTAAGCCATGAAGACTTGATTCAAGTTTGCTCTATATACCACATAATGAAGCTCCATGGATGAATTTGATGGTTGAATGAAGCTTCCTTGCAATAAGAAGGAGGATGCACCGAAGATTGGGGATGTAATGGCAGCAGAAGTGATTTGGAGAAGGTTCCTAAGAGGTTAGGCCAACTTAGGGGGGAGGGCTAGAAGAGACATCTAGGAGAAGGCTCTAGCAATTTGGACTCTCAAAATGTAAGTAATGGAGTGATCTCAACATGTATTTTACATTAACAATTCTAAAGTAACCTTAGAAAGAGTGTGGATGCTTGATTATATAGCCAAGTATTTTGGCCAACCAATTATTCTAGATCTAGATTTCATTAATTGGTGGATCAAAGGACATGTGTAAAGTCACACTTTACACATTGTAGCATGTGCTAAATGTGTTTAAGTGTGGAAAGAGCTCATTTGGCCAAAGCTAAGTTCAATAAGGCCAAGAGCCCATTTGCACTTAGTCTTGGTGAATTTCGATCCATTCTATGCTAATGCACACATTATTAAAAGATGACCCAATTACATTGGCCGAAATACAAACTAATCAAAATTAGCTATCTAAATCTTGATGTCTTCCTTGGCCTAATTGAATAACAATTGAATAACTTTGTACTCCAAGAGGTTTTGAGATTCACCCGCTTCTTGAATTCTCTTAAGCATTTCTCTAGTGATTGGGCCAATTGGGCTTGGGCCTTGTGTTGGACTTGGGCCCAAATCATCATATCCTCCCATACCTTACGGTCCACCCCATCTTTGTCACCATGAAGATCATTTTCCTATTCTTAGAGGCCAAGTAATAATTCAAAACCAACGTTCTCAAACACTCCATGTGGCAGCAAAAAGTGCCCAGGTGGGTGACGCCCTAAACCTTCCAAAATCATAACTTTTAGATAAGGTAGTTTTTGCAATGATGAAGGAGTGACCACCACCACCACCTCCTTAGAAGCTCCCTCAAGAAGGATCACTAGAAGCATGTCTAGAGGGGAGTCTTCTATTCCATCCTCTTTATCTTTGTTTTGCATTTCTTTAGTTTGAATTCCCTAAGTTGGTTTAGAGTTGACTTATTTTGGTTAACTTGTTGACTTTGACCCAAGTTGACCTTTTGACCAAGATTAGATTAACTTAAACCAACATGCTAATCCTTGTTTGTCTTATTTTTGTAGGTAATTAAGAAAAAGTAGAGCATGGCTAGGCGACACATGATGATTGGAGCACTTGGATGACGTGGAAGAGAGAGAAAAGCAAAAAGCATAAAGCAAAAGCAAAAGTAAACATGTACTTGTCTCCTTTTGCCTTTTTGGTTTATTCCTTTAAAGGCTACTTGGTCTCCTTCCTTTTTTGGCCTAGAATCCTCATGGGAATGCATCCACCAATCATGATCCATCACTTGGCCGAGAATTCACATGTTTTAGGTTTCTAGGGTTTGCTTGTTAGTCCATTCCATGTTTTAGTATTTGCTAAAGGACCCCTATGAACTCCTATTTAAAGGGTGCTCCTTGTCTTGTAAAAGGGTTGATCATTTTGTTGCTAAACTATTGTGTTTCAACCATTGTTTTTCCGTGAGCTCTCCTTCCTAGAAGTGAACTCACCTTTGCCTTATCTTGCTTGCAAGTGGCGACACCATCACTCATCTCTAAGGCTTGGTTGGCTTAGATCCCCCCTATGAGTGGCGTGCTTCTTCCATGCTTCATCTTCTATGCTTTCCATTTTTAATGTTTCTTCTTTCATTTGTTCTTTAAGTGTTGTTGAATCCGTGGGTGTGTGTTAACTTGAATCCAACTCTCTTCTTCCTTTCATGAGCTTGAGAAATGAACATTCACATCTAGATAACATGCTATCTTAATGTCCAGTGGGAATTTTCAAAAATTTTTCTTAAACAACTACACCATATTCTTAACTCTAAAAGAAAACAAGATAATCCTTCATCATGCAACTCCTCCTCTTTCACTTTCAAATGTGACAAATTCTCCATACTTTCCTTAATGCATTTTCTATTTCTTTTGGCAAGTTGTTCTTGTATCTTCTTTCATTTTTGTGAGTAATGAACTGGACACACCATTGTTTTTGTGTTTTTTCATGGAGTTCTTAGTTTCCATCACCTTGTTGATAAAAAAAATCCTTTCATTGTTCCAAGGATTACATTAAAGGTGGAGGAAAAGTTGCCTTGGTAGTGTGAATGTTACATTATTATCTTGGGAGAGAAAAATGTTAAAACAAAGTAAAAACTAATATGTTAAGTAGACATGTCAAAGTGAGCCAATCCGGCTCACACGGGTTGGCTCACCACGAGCCAGGTTAAAAATGAGTGAACCTAACCCAACACACTTTATGGTGAGCCAGAAATTTTGCAACTCGGCTCGACCCGACCCACCACAGGTTGGTGAGTTAAGTGGGTTGACTCACCAATCCACATAAAAAAATTATTTATGTATTTATTTTTAAGTATTCAAATATTTAAATATTTTTTTATGACAATCACAATAAAATCAAGAACTAATGTTTTCATCATGCTCACCACCAATATATGATGAATTATTTCCAAGAAAGTGTCCATATAGTCTAAGAAAACATGACTAATATTACACATTTTTTGTCATGCTATTCAATAAAACATTTAAACTATTCAAATATTATTGAACAACATTCTAATATTTAAAAAATATAAAATTGTGAACCTATATAATTAGAAGTAGTAAATAATTATTAAAAAAGATATTGAAAAAAAATGTTGGTGGGTTAAGTGGGTCAACCCACCTTCAACCCGGCTCGAACCCGTGGGTTAAGTGGGCCGAGTTGAGTTCAACCCACTTTTAGAAAAGTTGAATTTTTCTCAACCCAACCCGACTTGAACCCGTGGTGAGCCGGGTTGACTCACGGATTGAAACCCATTTTGACATCTCTAATGTTAAGGAAACAATACATATGACCGATTTTAATGTTTATGTTTTGAATTTCATATAATTTATATGTACAAGTGTGTGTGCATGGGTTTTGTGAGAGATAGATAATGGGGATTACCCATTATTTATGCCAAAATGTATAAATAAATGCAACATAAACACCTCTCTTTTTTATTTTTATTTTTCCTTTGTTACAAAGTTGTACACATTTTTTGTGCATTTATATTTTATTTTACTTCATTTGTGGTTAAAAAAGAAAAAAACTATTATTATATGTAAATAAATTTTTTAATGTTATAAAAATGTTGAAAAGAACAAATAAATGTAGAATGAAACTATTCATTATTATATAACATTAAATCATTATATTAAAAAGATATAAAACCGAATATATATATATATATATATATATATATATATATATATATATATATATATTAATAATAATGAAAAAACTGTAAAATTCCTTCCAAATTTGATTTGGTTTGGATTATTTTAATGTTTAAATCAAGTTACATATAATTATATTTAGTTCGGATGTAATTTTAACCAAATACTAAACCGAATCATGGCGAACAATTTATCTTAAATTAGTAAAAAGTGCTTCGTTTGATTATTTGTTTCGAAGTTTAGTTGTTATTTATTATTTCAATTTTCATGGTTTGTTGAATACATAGGAGAATTTCTTATGGTTTATCTTTGATTGCTGTTGAAAAGTTGATGTTGGAGTTGATACGTGACATTTGGTGTGTTTTTTGTGTTAGCATAGATGAATTTGTTAGCTTCATCATCTGTATTAGGTGTCGATTGTTATGTTCTTTAGTTATTACATCACATCGATTACTTTAAAAGAATAATTTATTTAAATAATTTGACATAGTATAGGTGTCTTATGTCTGGTTGCAGTCTTTTAACATGTCAAATAGGTATTTAACATATTATTGACAAACTGTTATAGTTCTATTATTAACATATTCTATAATTTTAATTAGCTTTCAATCGAATGATTTTACTTAAGTCAAGTGAAATCAATAGATTGAACAAATAAATAAACATGTTAAATATGCTAATAGACATAATATAAAGTATATTTTTTTAGAGAGAGATGAAACATTTGTCATTTTTGGACGCAAAATTAGTGTGAACTTTTGAAAAATTCTCTCTCTGGACTATACATATCTGCAGCTGTTCGTGTAATGATCTTTTATTTCTTGGAGCATGTTTGCTTGGTATCACCAAGGTTTGATATTTCTTATGTTTTTGGGCATTGCCTGGTGGGATTCCAGGTTTGCAAGTGGGAGTCTTGCTGTACTTTGTTGAGATTATTGTGGGATTCAAGAGTCTTGGTATTGTTTTGTACTTTTTGAAAGTGTAATCTTGGTGGATCGTAGAAATCTTTTGAAATAGTGCAAAGTCAAGCTCAAGTTGTCTTGACTAACTGGATGTAGCTTAGTTTTGAGTGAACTAGTATAAAACTCTATGTGCATGTGTTTAATTTTTCTCTCTTTGATTCTTATTTGATAAAAAGTTTTAAGAAATCTATTTTAGTAATCTTTGTATGGTATTTGTGTGATTTGATATAATTTGAAGTTGTAAATTTTTTTGGATTACTGAATAAAGAATCAATCTTGATGAGTTACTAAATCAGCCAGGGACAAAGTCAAGTTGAGTCGGCCTAGAAAGAAGGTCGAGTCAAGTCATCCCTGAATGAAGGTCGAGCAGAGTGATCCTGGGCCAAATGTCGAGCCGAGATGGCCTAGGCCGAAGGTTGAGTTGAGTTGGCATGGGTTGATGGTCGAGCCAAGTAAGGTCAGGCCAAAGATTGAGTCAAGTCTGCCCAGACCAAAGTCAAGTTGAGTCGTCCCCGAATGAAGGTCGAGTCGAGTTATCTCAAGACGAAGATTGAGCTAAGATGATCCCAACTAAAGGTCAAGTTGAGTCAGCTTAGGCCAAAGTCGTGCTGAGTCAGCTTTGATCGAAGTTGAGTTTAGTCAGCGATGGTCAAAGGTCGAGTTGATTCAGCCCTATACGAAGGTCAAGCTAAGTCGGTCAAGGTCGATGGTCGGGTTGAGTCGGTCCAAGCCGAAAGTCAAGCCAAGTCGGCTTGGGCCGAAGGTTGAGCTGAGTCGGTTCTGACCAAAGATCAAACTGATTCGGCCAAGGTCAATGGTCGAGTTAAGTCAGCCTCAACCTGAGTTAGACCAGACCAAAAGTCTAGTCAAGTTGGCCTAGGCAAAAAGTATAGTTTAGTCGGCATTGGTCGAAGGTTGAGCCATGTTGGCCCAAACCAAAGGTCGAAGATAGTTAGCTTGTGCTGAAGGTCAGACCTAGTCAACCCAGGTTGAATGTTCAGAAGTCGAGCCAATCAAAAGTCGAGATAAGCCGTTTCGATCTAAAGTCCAACTAACTCAAGTCGGACCTAAGGATAAAGTTAAGTTTGTCTTAAAATAGAAATTAAATTGTTTTATCCGAACAAGAAAATTGAACTCTAAGATTTGTTAATTACTCAAGTCAAACAAACTATTTATGAAATGAATAAAATTTAATTGTGAGTAATTCAAATATTATGTATTTCAATGGTTAAATATGTTTTTGGTCCTTCAAATTTTAGTGAAAATTTGAATTAGTCCATCTTGGAAACATTGAACCAATTTAGTCCCTTGTCTTTAGAAATACGTGGATTTATTCCTTTAAACCATTTTTTAAGTTTATTTGACATTTCAAATGCGTTTCTCAGCTAACATTTAAGAGAACATGTGTCAAACAATGTAAACAAACTAAAATACTATAATGAAATGTGTTTGAAACGTCAAATAAACTTAATAAAATTTGGTTAAAATGACTAAATTCACGCATTTATGGAGTTGAGAGACTAAATTAGTTCAAGATTTTCAATTCTAAAAGAACTAAAAACATATTTAATCCTATATTTAGTCCTATATTTCAATTCCTTGAAATTGTTGAAATCTCTTATCGAAAATACAAGATAAAAATATAATCTTAAAAGTCAGTTGTCTTGTTTGCTTTCAAATACAAGATCAAATAAAAAGAAAAAGACATAAAATAATTTTAAAATGATAAATGATATATGGTTAAAGTTGTTGCAAAAGCGAAAAAAATATGTAATGACTTTTAATATTTATAATCTATGATGCACAGATACGATACGTGTATCGGATACGACACGTATCCGATACATTGATACGTTTATTTTTAAAATAATAAAATACGATACGTGATATATGAATAATGAAGAGTGTACAATGATTCTTACAAACATAATAAATATATGATTGTTAATGTGTGAATCCAAATTTTCTAATTAGAGACCAATTATTTTGGTAGTCAAAACCTTGTAGCTAATGTTAGTGACCAATTTAAAAATCAATTTATTATTAAAACTATTTTAATTATCAATTTAGAGACCAATTATAATTTTTTGGAACTGTTTTAGTTGTCAATTTGGTCACTAAAATTGGTCATTATTCAAAGATTTTATTATAGTGTACTACTACTTTATAAATTAGATACTTCATCGATAAATATCGTTAAAGTATCCTAAAGTATCGGACACAATACATGTCAGATACATATACGTGATCCAAGTTGAATTATCGATACATGATAATATATAATTAATTACATCTTAAGACCAAATAATAGTTATGAGAAAAAAAGGAATCTTTGTGATTGGATTCATTAGATTACGAATAGTCTTTTTTTATTGTATTCAATTCGGAATATTGTATGTATTTGTAAATATTTTATTAATATTTATCTCTACGTTAATAATCAATTACAATTTTAAAATATTAGAATATATAGTTAATAGTTTAACTTTTTTGTATTTTTATTACAAATAAAATAAATAATAATAAATTAATAAATAAAATAAATTCTTTGTATTAATTATACATAAATGTACTATACCTTTTATTATTTTTCTCTTAGCATCTTATTTTCTATTGTTTTTTACTCTCTTATTTAATCTCCTTATCATCAGATTTAAATTTAAATAAGGCATTAACTCCACTAAACAACAATACGTATTTATTTCTTCAACCATTCTTTTCTTTTGCCCACAAAGTAGCTTTTTGATTGGAATTATTACTGAGTGGGTCGCTGCTATGTACGCGCCAAAACTTTGAATTAATATAGTTTTCTTTTTCTTCACCCTAAATTAGTAAATAATTATACACTGTGTAGGATGAAGGAATAGGAAAAAGACAATTATGATGATGATGTGGTGGCCCAAGTTGTCGCAATGGCGTATGAAATTGGTATCTGTAGTCTTTGTCTTTAGCCTTCAGCCTTTATCAGATTAGTTGACAAGGGTTTGGCTGGGGAGATATGAAAGGAATAGTGAGAAAAGAATGGTTGTTCAATTAGTGTATATTTGTAAGTTGAATTATTTGTAAGGAAGTAAGATTGCTTTCTGTGTTTATACAAAATGTTTCGGGTTCCGTCACAAAATCTTATGTAGTACGTTTTTCTCAACTTGTCATAGAGTATTTTATTTAAAACTCTCTCAGATTTAAATCACGTTATTTTTAGACTTTATCTTTTTATGCTAATTCTAAATTTAGAATATCCAGCATATTATTTCTAAAGGTTAAATATTTTTTTTTCTTTTAACTCTTAGTGAATTTTAGAATTAGTCAATTTCGAAATTTTAGACCAATCTATTCCTTCATCTTTCGAAATACGTGGATTCACTACAAGAAAAAATATTTTTAACAGAGGTTTATTTTTACATTACCCAGGGTTAAAACCTCTACAAAGTTCTTTACTCGGGGTTTCGATTTTCCCCGCTAAACCATCCCTGGAGAATGTGTTAGCCAGGGTTTTTACGAACCCCAGGAAGCACCAATCAATAACGGAGGTTTTTTATCCTCTTATATTTAACATATGTTTTAAAACCTTAGTTAAGTTTTGTGGGTTTAAAACCCTCGGTTAATTACCATGAATTTTGAAACCTCCGTAAAATATCGTGGATTTTGAAACCTCCATAAAATACTATGAGTTTTAGAATATCCATAAAATAACATAGGTTTCAGAACTCCCATAAAATACCATGGGTTTCAAAACCCCCTAAAATACCCTAGGCTTCAAAACCTCCGTAAAGTATCATAGATTTTTAAATTATTATTATTATATTTTTTTACTCATTTATCATTTATGTATTCATATATATTTTTTTCAATCACAATTATTTACATTTATTCTATTTTTTTAATCTATATTTAATAAAATTATACATAAATAGATATAAACTCATCAAATTGACAAATTATTTATAGATGAATTTCTTTTGTAAATTTTTTACAAAAAAGATCATGCAGCATGAAACCAAATCTCTCGTTTGGCTGGTAATCCCATTACCCACAAAATGAGAAATGATAGAAAATTAATTGGAGGTGAAACCAAAAGGCTTCATTAACAAGTTTCCAGTGCTATATTTGAAATCCATAATAAAAAAGCTCTACCTGCTGAAGATGCTCCCTGTGTATCAGTGCCTCCTGTAACTCTAGCTTGTATTTCTGTCTAATGTCTCTGATCTCTTCCTCAAACTGTCTCACATGACCTTCTTGAGTGTCAGCTTCCTCCTTTGCTACAAGATATTCCTGCCTACTTTCAGCTGCCCTTTGTCTCTCTTTTTCAAGGGTCCTACTTAATTGAGTCTGTTATGCTCTTAAACAGGAAATCTGTAATTCATTGTTAAAGCAAAAAGTCACATATAAAAGAAATTGCCATTAAACATGCGATTTCACTGGAGAAATTACAAAACTTGAGCTTCAAGGACATTAATTCGAGACAAGGTCTGAGATAAGCGTTCATTCACAGATCGCTCTCTTTCCTCTGCAGTTGCAGCTTTAGCCTCAACTTCTTGTGGGATAGGAAAAGATGGAGGAAACACAATAATATCTAGAGGGAAAGTTTCTAAAATTAAATTAAAAAAGTATTTTACTGACCTAAAGTCGAGAATTGAGAGTTCTTTCAACAGCTGCCCAAGCTTAAGCTCTTTTGGCATTTGTTTCCTGTTATAAAGTGAATTCTAGTATAGTACAAATCTCGTGGAACAAAGCCTATAAAAAATAGTAGAATAATTCTGAATCATGTGTATTAACCTGCATGGCTTCAATTTGCATTAAAAGTGGCCTTGTGGATTCAGGAACTTGCGTAATCAGTTCCTCACACCGTCTTTCACTTGCCTAGAGAAATCCAACCAAACTACAAAAACTACCAAAAACACAAATAAAGTGGCTAAAACTTATTTGTAACAAATACAAGCAAAAAAAGAGTGAGAGCACCTGATAACGTTTTTGAAGATCCTCAATGTCCCTGCGAAGCATGTCTTCTTTGTAGACAGCCTGAAAATAGACAAAGAAAACATTACAACTGAAAAATAGCATCTTGAGAAAGTTAACTCCATAAAAAGAAATGTCAGAAAATAACACAATCATTTCTTCCACTTTCAACTCAATAATCTATCAGAAAAATTTCTATTCTATACCTTGACTAGTTCCACACCAATAACTCCAGGTCCAACCTCAGAAACAATCTTCCTCAGATCTTCCACACCCCAGCTTCTAGGAACATTGCCAATAAAAAGACGGTGTTTGGCTTGAGATGTAGAACATTTTATTTTTTTACCCTTAAAGAATTGATCATTAACACAGTTAGGAACAACAAAGAATCTGCATAAAGCATTGTGGCTAAGAATTTCTGCATAAAGCATCTGCAATGTTTATAATACTAGAGTAGTAATAACAAAGCAATGAACTTACAAGGAATATCAGTTATGAATGCTTAATGTCTAAGATTAACATCTTACCTTAAATTCGGTATTATTCAGCTCTTCGATGGCTTTAGAAGCCAAGTCCACACTTCTAAATCTTACAAAACCGAATCCCTTGTTTTCACAGGAATGCTTTCCCTTCATTACTCGAACCTATTTTCCTCAAAATTCAAGTTAGGGAATGACGTTATCTATAAACATGAGCACAATACAGCAACAATGGCACATACTTACCTCTGCAACTTCCCCAATTCTCTTGCAAAAAGATTTCAAATCCTCATTTGAGACATCATGAGGAATGCCACCAATGTATACTTTAGATCCATGAGGAGGAAGAGCAAGGAGTTCAGCATGTTTTTTCTTCTCGTCCTCATCTTCCACCTTTGCTTCATCACTACTATGGTTTTGCATTGCATCCTCTTCATCCACTTCTTCAATCTCTTCTTCCTCGTCTTCCTTCTCCTCTTCCTCTTCTTCTACCTCTACCTCCTCATGTGAACTAAATAATACACCTTTGTTTCATCAACGAAGGCAAATTTCACCTTTCCTTTCTCGTATTATTCCAAAATTCAAAGAAATTAACAACAAAACTTAACCCTAAATTACATAGGTGAGAGAATGAAATATACTACCTGTGATCATACAAGAATTGACAACCGCGAACAAAGTAGGCATCACAAATGGAGGGAAAAAAAACCTAGAATGAGACAATGAAGTGAGAAGCACCACTTACCAGAGAGACAAAACACGGAAACACATGAATGTAGTAGTGAGGGAGACTGGCGGTGAGTGGTGTTGCCGTTGTGGTGAAGATCTTGATCTCTTTGGCGAGAGTAGAAGTAGTGGTCGACGAGTGAAGAAGATCTTTGTAATTTAAGGAAGGTTTTTAAAAACCTATACTATTTTTTAAAGATTTAAAATTAAACCTTTGTAATTTAACGGAGGTTTTGAAAACCTACACTATTTTATAAAGGTTTAACACTAAACCTTTAGAATTTATCGGAGATTTTAAAAACCTCAGTTAAATTAATCCATTGCTAAGGTTATATTAACCTTCGTTTAATAACTCCCGTTAAATACAATTTTTTTTTGTAGTGATTTAATCCTTTTAATCAAATTTTGTTAAGTTTATTTGATATTTCAAACGTATTTCATAATAGTATTTGACTTAAAATTAAAGCAAATATGTATCAAACAATATAAATAACTAAAAATACAATCTTGAAATGCGTACGAAACATTAAATAAACCTAACAAAATTTTATTAAAAGGACTAAATTCATGTATTTTAAAAGATGAAGGACTAAATTGGTCAAAATTTTTGAAATGGACTAATTCCAAAATTCATTGAAAGTTAAGGGACCAAAAACATATTTAACCCTATTTTTAATAACACAATGTTACTAAAATAAGACATTTCATTATTAATATTTAAAAGCAAATAACTTATAATATATAGTCATCCCAAAAAATATAACTATAATAATATATAATATATGATATACATGCCAAACTATTGCCCTAATAATATGTATTTCAAAACTATATAACCATGAATATACTATTTTCTTTATACAGCTAATTCTTCGTCCTCTAGTGGTGCTCCTACACTGATATCTTCCTCTATTCACATAAAAAAGGTGATCATTGCAAAATGAAAAGAAACAAAAAAAGATGATCATTGCAAAATGTAGCACTTCACACGTCTACTGATGTTTTATGTGTCTAGTCTATACTTGGATCTTGTGTATTCTTTTTTTTAACACTTTCTTCATATAGGGTTACTACAACTTGCATTCTTCAAGCATTTTGTATATTCATCTTCTAAGACATGATTTCATTAAAGAAATCTTTTTTGACAATAAGGCTTCATTTAATGGTTTAGACGTTAGTTCTAGACAAAGTCATCTAGTACTTCATGTAAATTCTTCTATCTCAAATGTCTATGGCTAGGTCATCTAATCATGCATTTTGTGCTTGAATCTCAGGCTTGCACCTTTTCAAGATCTTGAGCTCTATTTGTGATAAGTTATTCTGAAATATAAGGTATTATGAAACATAAATATAATACAAAAGAAGGCAAAGCTGAATTGTGTATTTAATTTTTTTTTCACTTTTTGCAAGATCGTTGTTTGATTAAGGCAGACAGACTCAATTTTAAATGGACAATCACATTGTTAAAATATTTTTCTGTGAATTTAGTTGATTAGTCCATGTTTAAGCTTGGAATTCATGAGAAAATGATGAAGGAATCCATGACATGAGATGAAGTGCAAAAGCAAGGTAGAATGATGGTGAAGATGTTTGGTGATGGTGAAAGGAAGAAGCTCTCAAGTTAGGTTAGGCCAACATTCAAGGAATGAGGATAGAGGAAGCCACTAAGGGGAACTCTAGCCTAAGTTGATTTACAAAGAGAGAGTAATGTGAAAGCATTTCAACAACATAACTCTACTAAATTCATGATTTAGTTTACATGACCTAAGACCCTCTATTTATAGTAGAAAATGAGCGCAAGGTCTCTAGAAAATGGAGGGAAAAATGATATAGAAAACTTGAATTTTGGAGTCAAAAGAGTGCATGCACAAGGTGTGATTTACCACCTAAGCAAATCACATGCTCCTTGCCTTAATGCACCTAAAGAAGTAGCTTGGTGTCTAAGCCTGGCTCAAATTCGAGTAAAAACCTTAAGTGTTATGCGCATCACTCCAAGGCCTAACATGAAGCCCAAATCTTCTTGGTCCAAAATGCTTCTAAGACCCACAAACCCTTCAAGGCCCAAAATTAAATCATAATATAATATTTACAATTACAGAGTTGTAGCCTAGATCTTCACATCCTCCTTAGTCCAGATGAACTTCAACTTAGGCCTATCATGCTCAGAAGAGGCCCAATCTTCTTATATCCTCCTAGCCATAGCTATGGGTGTTGCTCCCTTGGCTAAAGGTATCTCATCATCCCCTCCCTCTTGAGAAGGACTTGACCTCAAATCTGAAGTACCTGCTATCATCAGTTCCACCTGCAAAAGAAATTAAGTCAGTAATATTAAAGGTGGCATTAGTTTCATATTCCTCATGCAACTTTAGCCTATAAGCATTATTGTTGACTCTCTTAAGCACTTTAAAGGGAGCATCTCCTTAGGGTCTAAATTTAAAGGGAGCATCTCCTTGGGGGCTAAGTTTTGACTTCCTTTTCTTAGGAAACCTATCTTTACTCAGATGAAGCCAAACTCAATCCCCTTCTTAAAATATAACTTCCCTCTTCCCTTAATTATTGTATTTAGCATACTTCTCAATTTGTTGATAAATTTGTCTTTTAACCACTCATGCATAACTAACTATGCCAAAAGTATCAAAATCAAGTTAGTCAATAAGATAATCATCATTGTATGTTTTGAATCCAAAATCTCAAAATCACTATTATCAATCTTTTAATAATCATATTCGTAAAATTCCAAGTTTTAACTCATCTGTATATTATCTCATTATCTTTATTTATATACTTCGGGCCTAAACACTATCATTAGACTTTTCTGAATCATAATGGTCTTATGCCTATATGTATAATGCCAATACGTTATACGCTCCTACAGATACAGTGTGTGCACTACACTACCTTCCTGGTCTCAATAGTTTAGTCAAGAGGACATAAGAGAATAGATTGCGAAGCTTGTGAATTTTTGAATACCCTGTTAATCTTGTATGTCAGTCTAGGGTATCTATATCACCACCCTCCATTCTCTTAAGTCTACCTAACCTTTCTCTGGACTCTATACCCAATGTTTCTTTGTACTATCCATATATACCTTTTTATTCTTAATTTATGTACTTTCATTTATAATTGTCCTTTCGTATTATCTTTCTATACAATTCTTAAGACTTTTACTCACAAAATTTTTGTAGCATAACGAATGTGTTTCTAACTTTTCATAACTTTCAAAATAGTAAAAAACAACCAAAGTAGAAAACGAATTTAAAATCAACAACCAAGCATAAATCACTACAAGAAAAAAATTTATGGAGGTTTGTTTTTATATTACCTAGGGTTAAAACCTCCGCTAAGTTGAGTTTCGATTTCCCGCACTAAACCATCCTTAGGGAATGTGTTCACGGAGTTTTTACGAATCCAAGGAAACGCCAATCAATAGTTGATGATTATTATCCTCTTGTATTTATCTGAGGTTTTAAAACCTCTATTAAGTTCTGTGGGTTTAAAACCCTAGTTAACTACCGTGGATTTTGAAACCTTCGTAAAATACCACGGGTTTCAAAACCTCCATAAAATAATTACTTTTAAAACTTTCATAAATTATGATAGGTTTCAAAAACCTCTATAAAGTACCATAGAACTTTAAATTATTAATATTTTTATTTTTTACTCATTTATCATTTATGCATTCATATATATAGTTTTTCAACCGTAATTATTTACATTTATTGTATTCATTTATCTATATTTAGTTGTACAAAAATAAATATAACACCCATCTAATTAACATGTTAAATATAGATAACTATATGTCAAAGTATAACAAATATACACATTAACATTCAAAAATCATCTACTAATCATACCCAAAATCAAAGATCAACCTAAATAATCAAGTGTTGGAATATAATATGTGAAAAGAAGAATAAAACTGATTAGACACAGTAATAAACTAGTGCTAAAATACATAGCAAATTTATTAAAGTAGTAAATCACCTAGGTTTCTAAGCTAAGCTACTAAAACCAATTGGAGAGCTAATTACATAGCATTTTCTAAATTGTTATACTAACCATAAAAATGAGCTCTGAATCCAAGACATACTAATTGTTGGCACAAGCAAGCTTGAAGCAAAGAATTTATAAAGTCATGTGCATGAAGATCATAGGTGTTTGATGAAGATTGATGAAGATCTACTTGAAGATCATGTTTTAGTGTGTTAAATATGAAAATAACATGTTAAATGTAATGGTTTAGTATTATATCATGTTGGTAGGCTATATGTCTTATGTGCCTTGTATGTCTCTTTTAATTTGTTAAAAATGGGTTTTAACATGTTAAAAGGCTTGATGTATATAGTTTTTGGTATGAATGCATTCAGTCAGTTGAATTAATTTTCAATCGACTGATTTCACTTAAGTCAAGTGAAATCAGCTGACTATACAGAAAATTCAATCGACTATTTTCACTTAAACCAGACTATATAAGTTGTGTTTTCGCGAGTAGAGGTGCGAATATGAGTTTTTGTGCATGAAACTTTGTCATTCTTCTCTAGAAAGCTCTCTCTATGCAAAACACAGTTGCAACTCGTGTTTTGAAGATCTTAGTTGATCTTGGACGCATTTTGGCTTGTGAGTAGCTTGAAGAACACATGTATGGTTGGCTAGGGACAACCACCAGCAGGTTTGGATGTTCTTGTGCCTCTGGTTGGTTTGCCTGATGTGATTTCAGGTTTGTAAGTGTGATTCTTGCAGGGTGTGTGTCTAGATTTTTGTGAGTCAAAAAATTTGTGAGTTTTGGTGTTCAAAAGTGTAATCGTGGTGTGTGATTTGTAAAACTTTTGAATATAGTGGAAACCAGGCTCAAGTTGTCCTGGTAAACTTTTGATTCCAGAAGGAAATGTTGACTTTTTTGCTACCAGATTACCCTACAACAATACAACAAACAACAATAGCCTATGTAAAAAATGTTCCAAAAATAAAAGTTAATTGAATGTGAGAACTTTCAGGTATAAAAACCATAACAACTTTTCATGAGCATCCCAATTTAATTCAGCCCAACAATCATCTGCAATAATAGAAAATTGTGGATTAAGTTTAACTACTTGTGCTTATGACATTTTGCAAAGTAAATAAGCACAATGTTAATTAATTAATACGAAGAAGAAACTTGAAAAAAAATAGGTGTTTCCATGTACCTATGTTGACATATGTGTATCCAAGCTTAGAAAGACTAGTGGAAACAAGGGCATCAACTGTAAACCCATATGAAAAATTCACAATTAGACTGAATTCTCAACCAAGTGAATCTTTTCTAAAAAAAACTAAAATAAAAGCCAAAATCTAGTTTAATTTCAGTTGTACACATAATACTATATGTAATCATAAACTGATGATAATAGATAGATACAAAATTCACATAACACACACACACAACTTTTACATACTATATTCAATATGGATTTTGTTGTTTAATTAGTATTTCTTAAAATGTTCCCATCTACATTCATTCAACCCAGCGTCTAGATTATGATTGATTGAATTTTGTTGTTATCTCGTGGTTAATCTCGTGAGTCGAGTTCCATGAGTACATACTTAACTAATTGTTGTTTCTTTTTACTCTTTCAGTGCCAACATATTGTTAAGAAATGGATACTAGTATAAATGATGGTGCAATTATTTCAAGGAGACGTAAAAGGGAGGAATTTAAGAAAATCATTGTGATTGTTGTTGCTTATGTCGTTTATATGTTTATGAGTGTAGTAGTATGGTATCACAATAATTACTTAGATAAGGAACCTGCTCGTAATTGGGAATTGGAATGACGTAATTTCCTTAATCGTCTTTATAGAGGGACAGAAAAAGATTGTATTGAACAACTAAGAGTTAGTAAAAATGCATTTCTCAAACTTTGTAAAATTTTACAAGAGAGAGGTGGATTGGTAAGAACGAAAAATGTTCCAATAACTGAGGCAATGACAATCTTTTTACATATCCTGACTCACATTCTTAAGTATAGGGTGATACAATTTAGTTACTATAGATCAAAAGAAACAATAAGTAGACAATTCAATAATGTCTTAAGAGCGATAATGAAAGTGAGCAAGGATTATTTGAAGTTTCATACTTATAACCTGGAAGATCTTGATGCAAGTAGATGGAGATGGTTTGATGTATGTTTATTGATAATTATACTAGATTAATTAACTTTACACATTTGTATAAACATTATATATTAATAAATGTATGTTGCTTGTAGAAATGTGTTGGAGCACTTGATGGAACTCATATTTCGATAACAGTTTCTCTAGAAGATAGGCCTAAATATTGTAATAGAAAGGGTGATGTCTCTACAAATGTGTTGGCAGTTTGCGGTCCAGATTTAAGGTTTATTTATGTGTTACCTGGGTGGGAAGGTTCTGCAGGAGATTCTCGAGTATTACGAGATGCTTTACATCGTCAAAATAAACTTAAAATCCCAACTGGTAATATCTTTTAAAAATAATATTTAATTTAATTTTAATTGAAGCCTATGATTTTTACTTTAAATTGTTGTAGGTAAGTACTCTCTTGTGGATGCGGGATATACTAATGGTCCTGGATTTTTAGCACCATATCGTGGGACTAGATATCATCTCAATGAGTGGATTGGGAACACCCCTCAAACTTACAAGGAGTTGTTTAATCTTCGTCATGCAAGTGCATGAAATACAATAGAAAGGTCATTTGGGATATTGAAAAAGCAATGGAGCATATTAAGAACTCCTTCATTTTTTGATATAAAGACACAAATAATGATTATTAATGCTTGTTTTGTGTTACACAACTTCATCAGAAATGAGGGACTAACTAATAAAGTTTTAGAAGTTCAAGACCTAGAGCTTTTAGCTAATGTAGATGAAGAGTTAACCCTATCAAGGGAAATAGTTCAAAATAATATCACAGATGAAGTTACAACTATTCAAGTCACCGAAGAAAGGACAAGATTTTGAGACACATTAGCAATGAATATGTTTGCTAGTTATCAAAGATGAAGTCACCTTTTATGTCATTAATTGACTTATTTCATTATGTGATTATTTCATTAGGTTCTCTTGTGGCTTATTTCACTAGGTGATTACTATAAACACGATTTCTTTATCTGAGATTGAGACTGGAGTTTTTGAGAAGAATTTGTTAATTTCAGGATATGATTCTTGCTTTGAATTACATAGATGTTATGCTAATATGATCTTTTGATTATAATAATTGTCGTGGTTTATGTTGTGTGTTCAACATATCTATTTTCATTTATGTGTGACTTCTTTTCCACACACTCGGTACCCCCAATAATTTTAGGTTTTGAATCATATACAATGTGCATTTGAAATACTAAGATATTCTTTTTATCAGTATTAAAATAGCAGATACCGTATGCCTCTGTTATTATATTTGATTCAGAAATGGCATGTACAATCTCTGCTGTGTTTGAAGGAATTTTCCTAGTTCTAGAATGGGGGTTTGGATGAGGCAATTCAAGAGAGTAATTCATTTATTTGGAGAATTTGAAATTCTTTGTAATGAAATGCTTTGTTTGGATAGAGAAATTAAAAAGTATTTAAAACGCATGCATTTTTTTTTTTGAAGTATTTCAATTAGCTAAATTAGAAGAAATTTAAATACCTTAAAAAAAGGTGGAATTTGAAATTCTTCTCACTAAACCTCAAATGGACCCAACAAACCCGACAACCATGACAGGTTAGGCCTACCAGACGATCCAGACAAATCAGACCAACCTGACGACACAAACGAGTCGAGCATGCCCAATGGCCCAGATGGATCGGGCGGGATAGGTCGGTCAAGCCCGACAACCCACACCGCCTGGTGGGCTTGACGATCAAGATGTGTCGATCAGGCTGACCCGACGACATCAACGGATCGGGCGGACCCGATGACCCAAATGGGATTGATGACCTAGACGAGTTGGGTGAGCTCGAAGATAGAGACAGGCCGAACTGACCTAACAACCAAGACGGGTCAGCGGATCCGGCTGAGTCGTCACGTCGGCCTGACCCATTTGGGTCGTTGAGCCCGTTTCCAAATTTATCATGAACTTAAAACATAATTAAACCTAAAATAAATATTGTTAAAATAAAATTTTATCTCACAAAAAATTCAATTATTTTATCCAAACAAAAAATTGAAATGTAAGGTATTTTAATTTTTTTATCCAAATATGTTATTTAAAAAATAAAGGAAATTTAACTGCAAATAATTCAAATACATTGTATTTTAATTTCTCAACATTGTTAAACTATGACAGAAAAAAAAAAAAAAAAAAAAAAGACTTGTCTCTTCTAAGTTTAGTTTCGGAATGTTCTTTTCCGGAATAAAATTATGCATAAATAAGTTTAGTATTTCGGCAGAAACTGGGAATCTTCTCAATCTTGTGAGTTTAGCATAAATAATCGCAATAGATTTTTGTTCTCATTTAAAGAAATACATGTCATAGAATATATATAATAATAATAATGTTAATTGATTAATAAAATAAAATAAATAACATAAAAATTGATTTATGAGAGAAACTTCTCCTTTATCACTCAAAAACTTTTTATTTCGATTTAACATTAATCTTCACTATTCTTTTTTTTTTTCTTACAATTGAAAATTTTACTTTTATTAGAATCACTTTACTTTTATAATTATTGATCTCAAGGAATTTTTTCCCTCTTCTTGTGAATTTTTGTGGGGAAAGTAAGTCCAATGTGATGTTGTGACGTGAGAGAAAGAAAAAGTTTGAAAAAACAGGTGACAATGACAATGAATAAAAGTACAAAGAGATAAGCTTTCCGGATTTTGGAATCTAAGAAGATAAAGTGGTTTACAACTATTCTCGAAACGTTTGAAAAATGGAATACGAAAAAAATTCAGGACTACAAAATAAAATAAAGGTCAAATTACTCTTTAAATTTTTTTATTTGTCAAGTAATATTAATTTAGTTTTTAAATTTTTTGTTGTCTTAATTTATTTTTTATTTTTTTAAAAATGATTTAATTTAATCCTTATCGTTAGTTTGACCAGACGACGTTAAAGTCAATGTCACGTGTCAATTTCTGATTTTTTTGAATTATTTATTTACTTTTTAAATTTTTTAAACGTATCATTTCACAATTATGTCACGTGTCAAAATGACTCAATTTGGTCTCTATATTTGTTTTTAGTTTCAATTTAAACCCAATTTTTGTAAAAATAAAGTAATATTGTTCATCTTTAAATTGACACTCAATTTACTTTTTTATAAATCTTATGATGATATTCTTACTAAAATTAACGTTTTTATTGAATATTTCTATAAGTATTTTAAATTAACTTTAAATTTTATAGAAAACATTATACTTTGGTTTTGTTTTGAACTTGAAATTTAGTTCCTAAACTTATGTGTGACAAGTTATTTGATTTTTAATCTTCACTAAGTTTGTATAATATGATACACTTATATATGATGATTTGATTTTTAACCTTTATATATGATGACAAAATTGTTAATTTTTGAAATTAAGTTTGGGATTTAATTTTTTTTAATAATAAAACTAAAACAAAACACTTGTTTAAAAATATTTCTACAAATATTTAATAAAAATGTCAATTTTATTAAAAATATTATCATAAGATTTATAAAAAAAATTAAATTGAGTGTCAATTTAAAGAGGGACAATATTGCTTCATTTTTACAAAAATTGGGACTAAATTAAAACTAAAAACAAATATAGGGAAAAATTAAGTCAATTTGACACATGACACAATTGTGAAGTGACTGACACCTGTAAAAAATTAAAAAATTAAAAAAAATTAAAAAAATTAAAAAAAAAAGAAATTGACACATTGCGTTGACTTTAACACCGTCTAGTCAAAATTAATAACAATGACCAAATTAAATCATTTTTAAAAAAATGAGAATCAAATTGAGACAACGAAAAACTTGAGGACCAAACTAATATTACTTGACAAATAGAGGGATAAAAGAGTAATTTAAACTAAAATAAATGCTAAGAGGTAATATAAATTCTAAGAGGTATCTGTTAATTATTAAGTACAAGAAAAAAAAAACCATTAAGGAATAATTTATTTAATTTAAAATATGTGCTTTTGAAGATGAGTATGATTTAGAAAACAAAGATCAATTGTAGATAGAGTTTACTTATCAGAATTCGTAAGTATTTTCTACAAAATTTGTTGTGAAAAGTGTTTTATACAAAATATTTTGCAAAAAAATTGGTAGCAATTTCCTGCAAATTTTTTTTCATAACAAAATTTACAAGTATTTCCTATAAAAAAAATTCAAAACAAAATTGACAAGAAATATGAGTTTTTTTAGTAACGAAATAAACAAATTAGATAAATAAATGGTAAGAATTTTTTTTAATATATAAGTAAGTTTTTTAAAATTAATTAAACACAAAAAAGAAACCTAAATTTTGCTAATTTTTTCACCTAAATTTTGCTTATTAAAATAAGTCTAAAGATAATTATTTCTAAAGTAGGCAATTAGATAATCATGTCACAAATAGAAATCTACTTATTTTTTTTTTTAAATTTAGAATACAAATAAATTGGTACATTATTAATATATTTTCGTCAGTTAGTAATAAATAAAAATAATGTTTCGAATATGAGATCAACCTTTTCAAATGATATTATTAATCGAAGAAAAAAGTTAATTTATGAAGATTTTAAAGTGTATATCTTTGACTCATTCCTTTCCATTTCCAAGAATCATATCCTTATATTCGTGTTGCATACAATATTAATACTTATCTTAACATATTTACTAACATATTTACATGTGTTAATTCCCACTTAAATCACTCAATCTTCCACAATATTTTTCATTTCCGTATAGAATTATTCCATACACCCATTTTTGATATTGTCGCTTGTTTCATAATGGAATTATTGTATAACCTGGGAAAATTTTCAGCAAGTGAAAATTAACTTTCCAAAATTTGACTTCTGTTCCATTTTCTATATTTCATGTAATATTTTTATCAAACCATTTGTTGTCAACTCCAATACCACATACTTTCTTCATATCATTACATCATATTGATTAATTGTATTGTTTTTTATGTTATCTAACTCTCTCCAATCCCCATATTTAGATTCTAGTATGTTTATTCACGAATCACAATCTTTTATTCTTAATGCGTATCTCTTTTTTCATTTTGCTAAAAGTGTCACATTAAAACTTTTTACATCCTTAATATTTATCACGATTAATCTTCTACAATTTGTAGATGACACATTGTTCGTATTTGGAGCAAACACCCAAAATATTTTAGTTATTAAAAGTGTATTTAGGTGTTTTTAGATGGTTCTAGGAATAAAAGTTAATTTTCATAAAAGCAAAATTAAAGTGTTAGGTGTGATGAGAGTTTGCTTTTGGTGTAAGCTTAACTTAAATATTATTCATTTATTTATCACATAGATGTTGTAAAATATGAAATTTAAGTTTCTAGGAAAAAAATAAAAACTATATTTAGGTTAAGAAATGAGTATTGATATGCAAAATAATAATTACATAAAAACATCTAAAATTTGGCACCCAATTTTGACAATATTAATGGACATTTTTTTTTAGATGCATGCAAGTATTAAGATGACGAGAATCAAATTCAAATAATATTTTATATTTCATCTAATATAAATTATTCAAATTAAAACAAAAATTAAAAGTTCTTCGTTAGTTCTGTCTTCTTCCTTTTGATATATTGATAAAAACATTAGCTTTATAATATATATATATATATATATATATATATATATATATATATATATATATATATATATATATATTTTTATTATTTATATTTTATTAATATTTTTTATTTATACACTTATCTC
>Ga0214543_1002081_pt1 | contig 39334 bp, 24 predicted proteins | sample CNSS2metaG_FD_160094 | JGI IMG/M metagenome (GOLD analysis project Ga0214543, IMG submission 160094) | Root nodule microbial communities from cowpea collected in UCLA plant growth center, Los Angeles, California, USA - CNSS2 | ecosystem: Host-associated > Plants > Roots > Nodule | place: USA...
TAAATAATAGGAATTCTTTAACCCCTCCTAAATAAAACAAAAACAATAGTAGTGATAGAAGAGTGTACTTCAAGCAACCCCAACAATTAAAGGAAATGAGTGCACTTTAAACAACCTTGAAAGGTACTATAACGAAGACAATAAAAAAGAAATGGAAAACAGGACTCACAAGTTGAGGAGCTGTGATACCAACTTGAAAAGATTAATTTCAAAGAATTTTTTTTTTTTAAACAGTTATTCATCTCTCTGTGTATAGAGTACTCTAACCCTCTAATAGTAATAATAAAGAGATCTCTAGAATCACCTAATATCCTACTAACAACAATAATGCATTACTTTTTAAAAGGAAATAGATCAGTTCAATTAACATGAATCAATTATATACTTATATCCTGACATCATAACCGAATCCATCATAACGCCACGTTAGACTAATTTAAATAAATTGGGTTTGCAAGAAGAAACATTGATAAATATGAAAGTGAAACAAAATAATTTGATTGGCAACAGTTCAAATCAATGTTCAGCTCATGTACATTCAGAGGATTGCCGTTGATAACCAATAATCCCATAAACCAACAAATAGTACCTTTTTATGTATAATGATATTGAGGTTCGAATAGAAGACTTCATACATACTACTCAGGCTGACCCATTTGAAGAGCCCACACATAGTTCCTAATTAACCTGTAAAGAAACCCTATCTTAATAACCAATCAAGAATTGCAAAAGCTATAAGAAAAGCAAGCAACATGGAGAACATAGGAAAATTTTGCTGTAGTAAAATTTTGTTGCCATCAAACAGTCCGTTATCAATTAATCATAAAACATGAAAGTGAATAGGAATCAAGAATGAACATGCCTTCAGAGCTTTTCATTCAAATTTAGGAACATCACCGCCCATGATCCTCCAGGGACCCCAATAAAACTTTGGTCTCATGAGAGGAACTACTTTCCCAGGGTGCTCTTCCCAGTACTTTTCCTGTGATGTTGCAATATAAGTTAGTTTTTGAAACACAGATTACCCTAGTATATATTCCAATTACGCGTTTTTCAACCAAAATGAGCAATCACTATTATTGCACTAGGCAAATGGGCAATCATTATGAAGTTATTCCACGAGGCATCATCTTGTTAATTGACAGCTATGTTGCAATCGCAAGCCTCGTGAAAGGAGGTGATTGATTGCGTAGGGATTGGATTTTCAAGAATATTTATTTTAGTGGTTTGATGGTTGTGGCACTTTTTTTTTGTTTCAAACGTCTCTCTTTGCCAAAAGGGCATAAAAACCAAGCTTGGGGGAATACCACTCATGCAATGCAACTGTCCAAAATGTCTGATCCATCACATAAACGGATAATTAATAAACAAAGGTTAGCTATCAAATTATTGTGATAGTAAAACTTGGCATTCTATATTAAGTGTTTTCCAGAAAAATATTTCAGATTATATTATACAGAAATGAATGTAAGAAACGTGAACACAATTTATCCAAACTAGCAGAAGCAGCAAGTAGATTCCCAAACCTCCACACAATTACTTCATATAAAATCTATATCTTCTTTTAATTTTAGTAACTTCCCTGTCTGACCTCTCTTCTGATTGTAATTAATTTCCGTTCTCATCTTGGACCCTAAAGCTGAACAGTGGTGGAGCCTTCTAGGGCCCAAGCTGAATCTTCTTTGTCCTGGTAATATATTGGAATTGAGCTAAAATGGAAAGGGAAGTTCTCAATCTTTTTTAGATTAGCCACCCCACAAAAAAACTAAGTCAAATACAAGAAGCCTTTTCTTCATAAGCATGCTACAGGAAACCAGAAAATCCCTGTATAATAAACAATTTGTTGGCAGAAATTATAAAGAAAGGTCGATAGCTTTCGAAAGCTGAACCGCAAGCACATTCAATAGATAGATTTTATCACAAGGTGTATCAAAGAAACAGCGACAGAAGGCACAAAATTGAAATGGCAGAAAATGAATTATATTGATAAGCACAATCAATTATAAACTAATTGCTAAAATATACCAGTCACTCTGCACTTTTAGAACCTGGAGATTAACAAACCAAGTGAAAAATTTAATGCAAATGCACACATCATATAGGCAATATAATTGCTTTAAGCCATCAAAATCTAAAGCAGCAGCTAATCAAATATAACATAAAACACTTGAACAGATTAAAACTGAATTATGCTCATGCATAAGCTATCCATGCTGAAGCTACCCAAATCACTGATCAATCACTGAACTACTTCAAACAGACAAATACTAAATAACAAAATGTAATTCCAATCCCAATAGAACTTAAATTTCCAAATTGGGGATAAGGGAGGTATTGATAGTTGAAAAGATCTTGTAAGGAAAGAGAAACATAGATAAAGCAAACAAAAATCAGGACCCCAAGTAACACAACATTTACACATTAGTTTGAAAATAGTTACAGCCTACACGGATTCAATTGAAAGCCTCAAGGCACGAGCTCAGCCTTCAGTGATCCTGGTTAGATATTGAAGCATATTTTCTAACAATAATGATTAATCATCCCTTCATCCAACAAACAAAACCCATAAGTGGCACTTCTCTAGGTATCAAAATCGTTTAAACAGCCCCTTTGAAAAAATCAGTCATAGGAATCTAAGTCCACAAGTGTACCCAAACATAAACTACGAGTTGGCATAAACAACAAAATTTCACTATTTTTCTCTTTCCAATCCCATCAGAATATACAAAATAAAACCCACTCACAGAGTCTCAGTTATGCCTAAAACTACAGATATCCAATAAGTGGTAGTACAGATAAGAGAAAGAAAAATAAAACAAAATACCAAACATACTAAAAATAACAGAATAAAATATTAAATTTAAATAACCTTGTAGAGTTGTTCAGTAATGGCAGCACCAATGACTCCAGAGTAGAAAGCCGCGACGTAAATAGTGACCAATGGAGTAAATGATTTGGGCCTTCTGTAAGGCTCTACCATATCCCAAAGAAAGGTTTTTTCCCACTTTGTGTACAAATAATCTGCATATTTTCTCCACATGTAGCTTGTCATTTCAATTACTTCACTTTCACCCTCAATCAGTATTCAAGGTCCTGAAAAAAAAAGAGAAAGAAGACAGTAATAGTACCTTCAATTGAAAGGAAGACTGAAGTAACCATATGATCAAGAGCGCTCTCAATATATTCATTGTTTGTTATTGACTGTGCTAAGATGAGTCAACAGTTACATGGGCACCTCCTTTCTAATTAATCTAAATATACGATTTAGAGATGGAGGTTAAAAGCACCAAAAAGAAGCTGAGGGTAGTCTGATTGATATAGGCAAACAGACACCAAGAAAAAAAAAATAAACAATAAACTCAAATGTTAATATCTATAGACATGATTTAAGATAAAACATTATGACATCGATCTAATTCATCTAACCAGCCCTACATAATAGGAAAACACTCAGGTGTTGTAAATTTACAATTTATAAACATAATCATCTGTCTGTCGCAATCTAAATTACGACGGAAAATAGCTAACTCGAAAAAAAAAAAAATAAAGTTTTGGGAGTCGGGGAGTTGGTTACGCAAATTACCGGATTTTGAGTTGGGGAATTGGTTACACGGTAAGGAAGGTATTAGCACCCTAGAGTGCCCGCCCGAAGGTGATACCTTTAATTAGATATACAAAAATGACGTGGTTTTCAAAATGTTTAATTTTTCCCGAAACAAAATAATAAGAAAATAATATATAAGAAACAAAAATATTTTTAATTTTAAAGGACCGACAAGGATAATTCCTACGTATCTCTATTCGTAATAGAGAATCAGGGTTACTACTTCTCTTAAAAACCTTTTGAGAAATAGTGCCAGCAGGAGCTGGGCTTAAATAAATGAGACATTTTTATATCTTTTAAAGTTTTATATTTTTTAGGATTTTCAAGAGAAGAAAAGGGACCGAATACTAGGACGATGTGGACGATCACACACAAGTACTCAGACTTTTATGGGAATAGTAGATGATAGACGATCATACAAACATCCCAAAAATTTATCTTTGAAATATAATTGAATAACAAAATTGGATATTAGACGATGCAAACAACCATACAAGTATCCAAAACATTTATTGGGTGTGTCAGATGATAGACGAGTCATACAAACATCCCAAAACATCCCAAAAACGTATCTTTAAAAGATTAAGGTAGAAGAGTCAAAGACTAAATGATGCCGACAACCGTACAAATACTCAAACCTTTATTAGGGATGTCAGATGATAGATGGTCATACAAACATCTCAAAAGTTTAAATTTAAAATATATTTGAATAATAAAGTCAGATACCCGACAATGCATACGACCATACAAGAATCCAACCTTTCAAAGGAAAAAAAGAATTGAGCCCAAAAACCGAAATAGACAGAAAAAAATGGGCCTAATCTATCGTACCATTAAACTTTAAACCAAAATAATAAGAAAAGTGGGACAATCTGGACATGCCAATGCTTCAGGAAGAACAAAATACGCATTTAAAGTCATCCTATATAGAGAAGAGTGAGACCCAGCCATGCACCATTCTTATTATATTTTGCAAAAAAGGGCCTTGCGGCCAATTGGCCTAAAAGGCAATCTGCCATACAATCAAACACCTGCACTCAATAATTCAATATTCACGCCATTCACGGAATAATAACTCTCGCAAAATCTTCAAATTCAAAACAAAATCTTCAAATTCAAAACAAAATCAAACCAATCAAAATTAAATTTCATGCAAACATTATAATCCACGGTGACTTCAATTTAAACCTCTAAAAATGGATTCAACATCCCCTGAATACAACACTCGTTGTCCAAAATGCACCTGCACACAGAAGATCCAGAATGCAATATCCAGTGGCTAACTAAATGCATCAATAATCAAAAACTTATAACTCCCGATCCCAAATATACTAACAATTAACAATTCATGCTAATCCCCAAATAAATATGTGCTCAAGTAGCTCCGAATACAATACCAACGAATAACAAGGCAAATCACATACTACATTCATCCAGCTCAATACCAAATGCATTAACATGAAACTAATTATGCAATTTTCAGGGAAATTAGACAAAAATCAGAGATCATGATACAACACCTAAATACTGTAATCACCATACTCAATCAGATTTTACAAATTATTAGAACACGCTCAAACAGCTCCCATCACTCTTGGATTGAATTCAAATCATGAGGAATGAAATAGAGAAAAAGAAAGAGGAATCACTCATTGGTACCAGTAACGATAGCTTCGTCGGAGATGAGAAGTAGTTGTGGCAGCGGCGATTGGTGCGCGTGGAGGTTCTTGTTGGCCGAGGTGGAAGCGTGAACCTGTAAGAGCAGAGATGTGCTCGTGGCGGCGAGCTCGTGCGAAGCAGTATTCGGAGGTGGTGCAGAATCAATGTGTTCTGTGAGGGTTTGGTGGAGAAGAATTAGGAATTAGGGAATTGTGAACTAAGACAATCAAATTCTCAAAATTTCACCCAGATTTGTGCTTTAAATGAAAAAAAAAAAAAAAAAAAAAGATGTCATGGAAATATAATATATTTCAGTTATAGTATAGCGTATTAATTAGAAATTTAAATTCTCTGGGGTTTTTATATTTTCGCTCTGTCCTACTTTCAAAATATACTGAAATTGATGTTTTAAAATATACTAAAAATTATCTGAATATATCAAAATCGGTGTATTTCGAATACACAATTTCAAAAGAATAAGAGAGAATCTAATAGTACCACCATTGCTTGTTTCTCTTCTGCAGAGATCAATCTCACAAAATTCCACTTCTTTGGGGGCTCACCCACCCCCTTCTTGCAGTAACTCTCTAATTTTGTTGTTCATGCTATTTCTAGCATTGCTTGAAAGTTTATTTAGTATGTCGGGTGTTGAACTTTAAGTCAATTAAAACAAAGAAAGTTATTGTTTGTAATATGACATTAGCCATTTAAATATTTATAGGTTTTTTCGTCAGAAAGAAATTTTTGTGTATGTACAACATATTGGAAAAATTGGTGCACTGATGTATTCATAATTGTAAACTAGAATCCTACATTAAAGTTATTTTTTCCTTATATTTATAATTTTGGAGGATTGTAACCTTCCCCCAAGGATTTTCCTACCCAACTAATTTGGTATGGGAAAGTCGTTAAAGAAATGCTTGATCCTTAAATTCATTATTATCGTTGTTGTGTTCTTCTCGTTTTCTCCAATTCTCAACAATATCGATAAAAAGGACATGGTTTAATGTGAGTACTTTATTAATGAGGAATTTGTAAATATCTATACACGAGTGTGGAGCATTGTCGTGTGTTAGGATTTTAATAAGAGCACCAAGTTGCTCAAGTAGCATTGTAGTGAGCAGATATTGTCGCTATAGGGACTTTGCCATGATTGATAATCATGATGAATTCTATAGTTTGCGAATTTTTGAGTAATAAATGTAAAATAGATTGCAAAAAATTGAAGTAAGAAGACTAATAATTTTGTTCAACACTTGGTTGGGGAAGAAAAAAAGGGTTATTTTGATGGAATGAAATCATTAGGGTTTAATTTCTTTAACTTATCCTACCATGCAATAAAAACTTCTTATTCAAATAAATTTGTGTTATGATGAATTTATAAGTTACCCTATTTTTAATTTTCTAAACAACAAAAAATATTTGTATCGTTGAATGATTTGCATTAGGAAAATAGACTTTATCTATAAACAACATTCTTTATTTTATTACTAAACATAAATGATTTTGATGGTCTTATTCAAGTATAGTCCTAATTGAGTTTTCCAAAACATAAAGATCGAGTGATTAGGGGATTAATCTACAAACAATAAACGTAGCAAAAGAAAGATAACACTTTTTTTTATCAAACATGAAAAAATATAAGGAAGTGGTTGCGAAAATACATTTAACTCTAATAAGGGTAATTAGCTACTCATAAACAGAAAAAGAAAATTATGAAGAAAGGGATTCCCTGAGTATATAACTTGTAACACCAATTCTCCTCAGCATCATTATAGTTGTAAATTTCTAGTTTTTGTACTTTCCTTTTAACTTTCTAACCCTTCAAATAGTAGTTATTAAGTTTATAAGGACTTTAATATAATATAGGAAAATTATCATTAACACTTGTTTTTATTTGATTTGGTCAAACAGTCTTCAAGGTGAGTTGACCTTATTGTTGAAGTGCAATCAAACTCCAAATTTTCGTGAAGAGAGAAATTCACCTATAAAGACTTCAACGCTCAAGTCGATAAGATATTTCAAAGTGAATATATGAGTAAAAGTGATTATCAGATGATTGTACTCTCTATGATAAAATGTATGTATAACCCTTTTATACCTACCAATAACAAGTTAATGGGTTTTATTATCATTAACATATTTTATTTATATTATAAATAATATCATATATCTCATAAGCACTATCTTTCTCTTATTTTAGGGGGGGTTAATATATCAGTTGGATCTCACATGTAAATCCTTTGCTCGTTGGGTCTTTTTAGGGCCTGCCAAATAATAATAATATAGGTCGAGTAGGGACATAAGCCCCTCGATATCCAAAGTTAATAACTTTTGCAGGTGGACCAAGTTATTAAATGAATGAGTTTATATGCTATTTTTAGCTTTTGGTCGACTTGTACTCAATTTTATATGTTGTTGTTAGTTTTTGGATGGGTTATATGTTGCTTTTAGCTCATGACCGAATTATATTCGATCACTTATATCGTCATAAATTTGGACGCTAATTTTTTTCTATTCTCGAGTAAGTCCGTAATAGGTAATTGTAAGGTACTTGAAGTTTCCAAGTGAGTCCATGATTAGACACTCATAAGGTACTTAGAGTTTTTTTTTTCAAATACGTCCATGGTCAGACATTGATAAGGTACTTTGTGTTTTTTTTCAAGTAAGTATATGGTTGGATGATGACTTTTTATTAACAGTCAATTCCAGCAAGTGCACTAGTATGTTGAAGTATAAATCTAAGTGTCGTATCCATTGAGATTTGTCAAGATTTACCATTACCTAGTTTGTAAAAAGAATAATGTTTATAAAACTTTAACTTTTAATCATGCAATTAGAATATGGTACGAAGAAAATATAAAAAATTTGTGACGAGGTTGGATGACTTCTCCTTTCCTTAAATTTATTTTGATTCCCTATCCTCGTGCTTAAGATTTATCATGCTTTAATGCTATGTAAGTGCTCTTTTAATGTAGATCTAGACTCATTTCTGAAATTTATAACCTAGGGAGTTTAGACCCAAGGCGATTTGAATAAATCTTTGTTTTACTACATGAGACTTTTTCCACCCAGCATTCCCTCTAGATCTTACAAGTATAGCATCTTTTTATCACAATTTGAATTACTCTTTCAACTTAATCCAAACCAGTTAAATATAATGCATATTATAAAACAAATCATAGATAAATAAAACTTGATACTGATAAACATATCGGAGGAGTAACCACAAACAGAGGCAAAAGTTCAATTACATCCAACCTCATACACTTTAGAGACTAGCCACTCATGTTGGTGGGCAAACTAATTTCTAAGCACAAATTTCTACTTCAATCTTTATTCCTCCTCCTTTCACACAATTTCTCTAAGAATTTTACAAAGGAAAGAGGCTTATTTCTCCTCAAGATGATGCCTAGACAAAAGGGGAAGCTTTGTTTTATAGATTGAATTGGGTGGTGCTAAGCCACATTTTTTGTGCTCAACCACATGAGTTTCTTTGTTACGTTATCCTGCTACTTTTACTCAACATTGTTGCTCTAGTTCTTTATGCATGATTTCCTTCTATTAATCTCCTTTTCTTCCATGCTTCTAACCTTCATAAATGATGAAAGCCCTTGTATGTAGCTTAGCACCAATTATCAGTCTTAGTCAAAGAATTCATGTGGGCTTGCTTTGTATCTCTAACTATCCTAGCTTAGCATCTTCAATAGTGGTTGTAAGACCCACAAAATTTAATTAATTAAATTAATTATTAATTAATAAATGCAGGTAGTATGAGTCTTTATGGCATTAAATGTTGATTATTGTGACGTGGAAAAGTACTAGCTCAAATGGTTGAGAGTACTTGATTGTGTGTGAAAACTTGGGTTTAAGTCTTATGTATGTCATTTATATGTTATTTAATTGATCATTATTTTAATAATATGTTGGATCATGATGAGTGATAATATAATCCTAGAATTAGAGGAATTATAATCCTAGTACACATTTTCATTTTTCCTCCCTTCATTGTTAATTAAGGCATGATAATTAAGGGTGAGAGAGTGGATTTTTGCTAAGGTTGCCATTGGCGCATATTGAGAGAGTGAATCACAGTGCAAAGAGGGAGAAGTGAGAGTTGAGAAGGAGTGTTGAAGAAGTTTGGCCAACACATAGTTGACTTGTGCCGGGCTCAAGCACCTTTCATTATTTTTTTATGGTTGTTCTCTGATTCTTCGTGGTTTGAACCTATAATTTGATTAAACATCTTGCTTGCATTAAAGGTGTGTTCACTTGTGAAGATTGATTTGGGGGAGAGGGAGAGGATGAATTTGAGTGGATTATAGGGTGAAGTTTATGTTGTTCTTTTTAAGAGATTCGAAGTTGAAAGTGAGTGAATTTAGAAATAAAGTTTGTGAGTGATTTGATTGATGTGATAAATTAAAAGTTAAGTTTAATGGAAAGAAAAGCAAGATTACCAAATTGCCCTTGATGTTGAAAGTAATGTAAAATTATATATAGATGAGTTACATTTATTTTATACAAAATGTTTAAATGAGTAAATTAAAAAAAAAGTTTAATAAAAATATAATACATTAACTTCTTCAACTTTTTTTAATAAACAATTTAGAAATTTTTGTATAAATTTGGTGTATTAATTATTGTTATAAGCATAATTTTAAAAGTCACATTTTTTCATTATTATCATAATTATGTAACATGATTAGTGAATTAACATGAATTAAGAAAACGAGAAATGAATGGAGGGCATGAGAATAATCTTTCTGAAATCACCCTTAAATCATCTCATATGAGGAGAGTGCAAAAGTAAGGAAATCACCATGTTCCTTCCTTTCTCTCTCACAAATTCCTAGGAGTGAACACGTAACTCAAGCTCAAAGCATGCCTCTCTAATCCCTCTCAATAGTAAGTCCCTTTAAGTGAACACAACATTAGTAATTGTTGGTGGAGACCATCAAATTTGGACTTACAGGGTATATTTGCTGATCATTTATCTTATCAGTGTCACATTTTAAGATTCTTCTTATTTCTCGCATGAGAAACATTTTGCTTATCCGGTCGACATTATCATGCTTCCTGATTTGAATTCTGACTGTGTACTTTTCGTACTCGAGTTGAGTCTTTTTAATTTATGATCAATGATCTAGATCAATCTCATTCGAGTCCTCCTCGTGGAATGTTGTTATCTCTACTCAAAGACATTACTCGTTGTCTTTAATTGATGCCAACAGTTGCAAATCCTCCGATGAAATGGTATTGCTAGGAGTTTTATTGAAATAGGCGATTATCTTCAAGTATATCTCTTCTTGCTTCTCCAAGCTTAAGCTCGTCCCTTTACTCGTGTGTTGTACTATTGTGCAACTCTTTTCTTAGTTACCTATTCTCGTATTCGAGACTCTTCTCGTATTTCATGTATGAAGTTTATATCAAGTTGACAATCCTCCTTATTATGTCAAAGTGTTGTCTTGCCAAGCTCTAGCAACAGGTCATTCTCTTTTCCTGTGAGGATGATTTTCGTGAAGCTTTGGTCTTTTAGTGAAGGATGGTGCAAGTTGATACAGGTACCACCGAAATTGCCAGTTGCGTCGTGCATAAAAGTTTTCTAGAGGGAATATTGTTGAAAGTTTATTAAGTAGACTCCCAAGAAAGAGAGGTGAGTCACAAATGGATAAAATTAAGAACCTTGTCTTTCCTAGCCAAAATTTTCCTCATACCGTTTTTAAAAAATTCTCGATAAAAATCATAAAATATATTTCATATTCTTAACCATGACATCAACATTTCGCTAGAGAATATCACTCGTACTTCATCCTCTTTAACTCGAGTTTCTTCTCATACCTTGTATATAAGGTTGATTATTTATTAGTCTATCAGCGCTCCCAGGTATCGAGGATTTTGTGGTTGTTGTGATTGAGACTGATTTGTGTTATCATCATTGTGAGTTTCATCAAAGGTTCATCTCTGAGTTGAAGTATTAAGCTTTTAAGAATCGAGTTTTTCCTCAATGTCGAAAAATTCCAAGTTTTTATGAGAGAGATTCTGATGAGAAGGAGTGGAAGTCTATCAGCCTAGCCATCCAAATGCACAACTGAAGGAAGTTGTTTTTCATTCGAGTTTATGAGTTGTTTTTAATGCTTTTGAGGTAATTCTCAAATGATTTTTATGTGTTGCTTTTAACGATTTTAAGATAGTTCTTGAATGACCTTTTATCCAAGCTTACGCATTGCTCTTAATGCTTTTGAGATAGTTTTCGAATGACTTTCCATTCGAGCTTATGTGTTGCTCTTAACACTTTTGAAATAGTCTTCGGAGGTAACATTCATTATTGGGACCTTTTAGGACTTGTCATATAATAATAATATAGGCAGCTAGGTAGGTAAACACTCATTTTTCTCTTACAACTTGTAAAAGTAATCATATACTTTACAATTTTCACTAGAGTGGTGTTTCGATCCCATGTCTGTCGAATGACATCATTAAGGTCAATCATTGCATCCAAGGTATTGTCCACTGTGAAGTCATGAGCTTCGTCACAATTTTGTCCTTAAAATGTGCCTTAGAGGGTGGAAAGAGGAAGGGTTATTTAAATTTTTTCCTTAACCTTGACTCCTAACCAATGTCAAAACTATTCAGTGTACTGGAACATAAGCATCCGATTGAGGTTGAAGGAGAATGCGAGTTCGTTTCCAATGGAGTGCTAAGGAAAATCCTTTTCGTTCCCCATAAATAGTGCAAAGTTCTGATCCCAAGTTCGTCAAATGACATCATTAGAGTCAATTACCGCATTCAAAGTATTTTTCTGCTTTGAAGTGTGAATCTCCATAACAATTTTGTCTTTAAAAGACATTTTAGATGATAAAAAGAGAAAGAAATATTAAACTTTTCTCTTAACCTCAATTCCCAACGTGTGACTATTAAATATACCAGAACATGTAGTAATTTTCAGAAAAAACAAAATATTATTATTTTATTTATATTTATTTTATTTTTTATTTTACAATTCTCATATTATAGGTGGAAGTTTTGTTTTTTTTTTTTGTTTTTAAATATACTCTTCCTTATCACTGTAGAAGCGTTGTTTTCTTTTTTTCCACTCTCAAATGGTTAAAAAGCTGCGGTTTTGGTAATGAGCGGCTCCTAGAGGAAAAAACCCGAATCAGAAACGCCGCGGTTTTCATGGCTTCTGTGTTTCAGTTGAGGCGTCGTTTCTTCTGCACGTCCTCCTCGAAATGGAGGGTGAAGCAGGTGACAACTTCCAACTTCGAAGAGTCCCTGCAAGAGCTAAAGACTCACATCTCTTCCTCCGACTATGTCGCCGTATCCATGGCCAAGACCGGCTCTCCGTCGCCGCCGTCCTGGCTCCGCCCTCTACCTTTCGACACCGCCCAGACCGCCTACTCCAAGGCCCGCCGCGCCGCCCACCGCTTCCAGCTCCTCCACTTTGCTGTGTGCCCCTTCTCCGTCTCCAGCTCCGACAAACTCCTCGCTCACCCGTCAGTTCCCGACACCTTCACTTCTTTTTCGTTTTTGGAAAATACTATGTCTCGATTTGTTTTGAAGATACCGTTGAAAATTTGCAGTTATAATTTCGTGCTGTTTCCGAGAGATGAATTGAAAATGGGGATGCCTTCTTACAGTTTTTCGTGCCAGACATCGCTTCTCGCCTCCATGGCTCGCCGGGGCTTTGATTTCAATGCTTGCGTTTATAATGGTGAGCTTTTGTTGCTTTTGTGTGTTCTGGTTCTTGTTCTCGTTTTGGGCGTGCAAAGTGGGTAAATTCAATTCCTTTTACTTGATGGTTTAAAATTAACACAAAACCTAGAACATCTTCCTTGAGTGCTTCTGGTGCTGTTCTACGGATCAAATATGATTTAGGCTAGGAAAATTTTCAGCACTTTTAGGAACGAAAAGTGGAAGAAGAAAAATAGAAACGTGTTTCTCCGTATTCGAAAATGCTTAAGCTAATTTGTAGAAATTTTCTTTGGGAGAAGTTTGTTTGAACATATCGCATGTTTGGTCCAGTGTTTGGAATCTTCAAACTTACTTTGTCTTGTAAACCCCCAGTTTCATGGCATGCTTGTTTTCTGTTTTAGTAACTCTTGCAAATTTGAGGAGTGCGGGTGACATCCTTTTAACACACTTTACCATTGATTAAAATGTATTGGAAACTACAAAATCAGGAGATGGAGTCATTACATGTTGGACCCATTGGAATTTGTAGTTCCAGTATATTTCAGCCGATAATAGAGGGTATGTTTAATGCTCATTTTAGTATAGAGGTAAGAAATAGAGGAAGTGAAAAATCGATAGATGACAAATGAATGGAAAAAAATGTTGTTTGGATAGAAAGAAAAAATATTTTAGTTATTATAACTGATTTTATTGATTACTATTGATACTATTTTTTAATTATTTATTTTATTATAATAATAAAAATAACAAAATAGTAAAAACTAGACCCATAAGCGATTATGGGTGTCCATAGTCGATTATGATTTTCAAAAGAACTATATACTCATGGCCAATTCCTCATGTTTCTTCTTTGGAATTTTGCATGAAAAGAAGACGGTTAGAATTCTTCCAACCAAACTACAACTTCCTCCCTTTCACCTGCTTTCCTTCCTCGTCCCCATCTTTAGCTCTAAGAAACGTAGGTAAAAGAGTGTTAGAGAGTGTGTTGTTAGTATTTCTGTTGCACATTTATATTTGACCTAAAACTATTTTTCAGTTGAAAGCACAAAACGGATGCTGATTTTGTGAAATCGGTTTGCAAGATGAAATCAATGCAAACTTAAGTTTGCAAACTTTAATCTAAATGTTTACTTCTCTGTTGACTTTTAAAGCTAGTATTTATTTATGAACTACTGAGGGGAAACTCAACTTTGATTGGAAAGCAACGTAAGCACACGAGGAAATATTCCTGAATGGGAAAAAGATAGAAAGAGTTTTTTTCTGTCCTAAATATGAAGTAGGATTTTGGTCATGGTGATTGTTGCTCGCCTGAAGAGATGGTCCCTTCAGCTGTACACTGGAATGTATAATCTGTTTAGGGACTCTTCTAATGTGGTAAATGTGGAAAGAAAGGTTATGCTATGACATGTAAATTGAGGATTTATTGTTCTGTTACTTATTTAGGGATCAGGATTCCAAGCATTTTGGTTTTCACATAAGCATGAATGACCACTGTTGCATGGACATCGGACAGACAGGGCAAATATTGGATGTGCACAAAGTTTTTTTCACTAGATAAAATGAGCTATTTGATCTTCATACTTCATTGAAACTTTACAATTGACTGACTGTTGAAGTGTGTCAAAATCTCTTTCTGTGGGAATCTGAATCCCTTATTTTGATATCCTGGTGACCTAACCGAGAATGAGCCTTTAGCATGGATAAACTTGCTTCTGTGTTGCTTAGAGGTCATGGATTCAAATCCTCTTGTGGGGCTAAGACTGAGTAATTTACATTCCCTGCACCTCATTTAGTGTTGGCCAGTGCCACCTGCACTAGGTTGCTCTTTTTTAATAACCTGTTAGTTTTTATTTGTATGACAGGCATATCATATCTATCTAGAGCTCAAGAGTCAGCAGCTAAAGTTCGTCTTGGAACTGCTCTCTCTTCTCTTCCAGTGGTAAAATCTTCTTCATCACCTACTGTTGCGGACACAGTTTTTGTTGAGAGGATTAGATCGCGGATTAAACATTGGAGAAAGACATTTGAAAGCTCTGGCACAAGCACAGGCAGAGATGGTAAGAAAATCTTTAGCAGATTTTTTTACAATAAGGAATTTCTTGTATCTTACTTTTCTCTCTTAAACTCATTTTATGCAGAAGAACTTATCAACTCCCTTAGGAATATTGTCCTGGGCAGTGAACAGTTCAGATCAAGACCTTGCATGACCATAGATGTATGCAGTGAACGTCAAGTGCAGCTAATTCTTGAGGTGTAGTGAACTAAAGAAGGTTTAATTGTTCTAATCTGAATAATACAAATGTGATCACCTCACCATCTGTTTTCTTTTCTGTTTCTTGGCTGTTTATTTGTAGATGTTGTTAGACCACTCAGATGATCTTCTTCCTTTGCTGATCCCTACAAAGAGTGGGAGCATACATGCAATACGAATTGTTCTGGTAAATTCAAAAGAAGAAAAGGAATCATTGCAGGTAATGAGAAATATCTACCCTTTGTGCTTGCCTCCTAACTTTTTTTTTTTTGGAAATACTTATGGTTTAATTGCAGAGAGAGCTTCAGAATTTTGAAGAGGAGGAAAGCAAGAAAATTCGTGGATTTCGAGAGGTGATCGATTCAATTTCTGCTTCCCAGAAACCTGTTATCTGCTACAATTGCCTTAATGGTGTATCTCTTGAATGAAAATTATCAACTTAGTTGTAGTATCGGTCTGGTCTACTTTCTTTGTGTTACTAACTTCTCATTTACTTATGCAGATTGTACTCTAATCCATTCAAAATTCATTGCACCACTTCCACCAGAGGTAGATGAATTTGTGAGCACTTTGCGCTCAGTTTTTCCCAATGTACTTGACATAAATTACTTGATGAGGAAACATGGAACCATGAGAAAAATGACCAACATTCCGAGTGCTATATCCTACTTGAATAGTAATTTCTTTGCACCTGTTGATTTGGAAATTCCTGACCAAGGTTAGTCACCGCTTCTTGTGTTCACATTCTCTTCTCGTGCAAAATTCAAAATCATGCTTATTACGTGGTTTCATACTTCCATTCATTTTGTCTAGTTTATTTTGTGAAAAGTCTGGTGAACAAGGTAATGGTTTCATACTTTACAAAACTGAATGCTTAGGCTTGCTTATGTTTCTTGTTTTCAAATATTAGTAATAGAAGTATTAAAAATAACTTCTTTTTTTTCTGTTTCGTGTTTAAATCTTTAAAAACAGAAACAGATTGAAAGTATAAGTTGACAATTCATATAATTAATTAACGGAAATGAAAATAGGAAATGAGACCAAAAAGTTAACCGGCTCTAGGGGGCTTTTACTTGTATTTTGTTTCTTGTTTTCACTTTTTAAGAATTGTCACTATGAAAGAACTTCACTAAAATTCACATTACAACTCAAGCTATTTTCTATCTTTTATTTTTCATATGAGAGATGATACAAGTACACCATTACATGTATATACACCAACCCATCACTAATAGACGGCATTTTGATATGAGTTGGCATTTATGCATTCACTAAATGAAAATGACATCTTGCAAAGCATTATTTAATAGGTGGCAGAGGGTAAAAAGTAGTTAGATTGGGAAGAAAATGTAGAGTGAGAACGATGAGAGGGTGAAACAATGAGTGTAGAAGTTGCAAATGATTCTAAGAGTTGTTGCTGCCGCAAGTGATTGTCAAAGCTCTTGCTGTCGTTGTCGAAGTGGGAGGAGAAATTAGACGTGGACCGTGCAAGAAGTGGGCTTGCGAAATATTTGGTTAATTTCGTTACGAAATGTTGTTAATTGTGGTGTGAGATGAGTTAAATAAACTTATCATTTCCACAATCCTTATGAATGTCATCAAGCCTTTGGTCATACCTTGGTCAGTCAATGGTCCACTCTTGGATGTCACTTTGTGGTTTCCACTGCATAATTTTGTGGTGACAGCCTTGGACTTCATTTCCAATATCAGTGGTTAAAGTCATGCTGAAATGTGGTTACTTGTGGTCACGAGTTACTTAAATGGTATTTAGATTTGGACATGATGTTGACTGACCTAAGAATGAGCATGGGCATTGCATCAATGGTGCTAAACTGAATGGTGAAGCTATTTTTTATGATTGATACCTTGCTTAAGGAACTTTGATTGATTCCATCACTGAAGAGTGCCTACAAAATATTTGGTTAAATTAGTTACTAAATGTGGTTAGGTGTGGTCTAGGATAGGTTGAATGAACTTATCAGTTCCTCAGTCCTCATGAATGTCATCAATTCTTGGGCATGCTTTATGCAACCAATAGCTCACTCCAAGACGTCGCTTAATGGTTTCCAATACATAATTTTGTTGGTGACAACCTCAGCATTCATTGGCTAGATCAATGGTTAAAGTCATGGTTAATTGTCGTTTCATGAGGTCAGAAATTAGTTAAAGTTAGGTTGGAAGTGATATTGACTGACCCATATATGTGTGTGGGCACTTAATCAATGGTGGTAAAGTAAATGGTTAAGCAATCAGTTATGATTGACACCTTGCATGAGGGAACTTTGATTAATTCCATCAGTGAAGAGGGTCTACAAAATATTTGGTTGAATCAGTTACGAAATGTGGATGGATTAGATAAACTTATGAGTTCCATAATCTTTATGAATGCTATGAATCCCTTGGTCATGGCCTGCATAGTGAATGGTCCACTCCAAGGCATCCCTTCACGGTTTCTATTCCATAATTTTGTTGGTGACAACCTTGGAATTCATTAGAAAAAACAGTGGTTAAAGTCATGGTCAAAAGTGGTTACGAGTTGTTAGGAGTTGATTAAATGGTGGTTAGATTTGGAAATGATGTTGGCTGGCCTTAGAATGAGCATGGATACTACACAATGGAGCTGAACTCAACGGTTAAGCAATTTTTTGTGATTGACACCTTACTTGTGGGAACTATGATTAAGTCCATTAATAAAGAGGGTCTGCAAAATATTTGGTTTGATTAGTTATGAGATGTGGTTAACAGTTGTATTAGACGGGTTTAATGAACTTATCAGTTACACAATCCATATGAATGTCATCAATCTCTTGGTCATGCCTTGTGCAGTCAATGATCCACTCCAAGACATCCCTTCATGGTTTCCACCGTGTAATTTGTTGGAAAACAAGCTTAGAATTCTTTGCTATGATCAGTGGTTAAAGTCATCGTCAAATGTGGTTACATGTGGTCACTAATTGGTTAAATGGTAGTTAGGTTTGGAAATGATGTTGACTGCACTAAGAATGAACATGGGCATTGAGTCAATGCAGCTAAGTTGAATGGTTAAGCTACTTTTTATTAATGGCATGTTGTTTGGTGGGAATTGTGATTGATTTCATCACTGAACAGGCCTGCAAAATATTTGATTAAATTTGTTAAGAAATATTGTTAAATATGGTGTGGGATGGGTTAAACGATCTTATCAGTTCTAGAATCTTTATGGATGTCATGAATTCCTCATGCCTTGGTCTATGAATGGTTCACTCCAAGACATCCCTTCATGGTTTCCATTGCATAACTTAGTTGTTGATAGCCTTGGAATTCATTGGCAAAAATAGTGGTTAAAGTCATGGCCAAGTGTGGTTACATGTTGTTAGGAGTTGGTTAAATGGTGGTTAGGTTTGGAATGATGTTGACTGACCTAAAAATGAGCATGCATCAATGGAGCTAAACTCAACAGTTAAGCTATTTTTTATGATTGACACCTTGGTTGGAAGAATTAGTTGTGAAATATTTGGATGTTGATACCTTGCAAAATTTGGTTAAATTAGCTATGAAATGTGGTGTGGGATGGGTTCAATGTAGTTATTTCCAAAGTCCTTATGAATGTATGAATCTCTAGGTGACGCCTTGCTCAGTGAATGGTTCACTCCAAGATGTCCCTTAATGGTTTCCATTGCATAATTTTGTTGTTGACGGTTTTGAAATTCATTGGCAAGATCAATGGTTCTTCGTCCGTAGTTGGCCCTATGTAAACCATGATGTTTACCCTTGCACTTTGTCCTTCGCACTATGCTTGTCGCAGATTTGAGTTTTCTCCTTTTTGAGAGGGATATATTGAAAATCTCTTACTCAATTCATAAACTATTAACCGTGACTCACCAATGACAAAATACCCAACTCAGCTTAAAAAATATTATTAAAAGTCAGTAGTGGTGTTGCAACGGTGTTCAACTAGTTTAAGTGTACATGAAACATTTGTGGTATTAGGCTGGTGGAAAAATTTGTTGCAACTTTTCATGTCAGAGCACTGTAGCCGCTTTATGCTTTTATGCGTTGCCTTGGACTCAAGAAAAATACGCAAAATATTCCTGACATATCTTCTCACTACTCTGTTTTTTGGATCAAAATCTGCTGTTTAACTAGTTTTATTCATAAATTACTTCCCTTAGGAAGGAATTTTGGGAGTCTAACTTCTTAAATCCAAAGTTCAATTTCAATTTCATTTCTTGTTTTCACTTTTTAATTATGAAACTGTCATTTTTTTTCCATTTGTTGCTTATTTTAAAGATTTGTGCAGGCGACACTGAAAACAACTTTTTCTTTTTGGTTTTTTCTGCTTCCTGTAAAATAGTTGAACACAGGAAACAATTCGAAATAAGGTGACAACTTTGTTATTTAAAAATAAAAATAGGAACAAAAAGTACAAGTAAATTCCCCCTTAGCTTGTCTAAATTTAGAGAAGACTGAGTTATGTTTTTTATTTCTTTAAGAATTATTTTAGACAAAAAATAGAAAAATATTTGTTTTATTTTCGTGATGACTTGTAAGTCTTATTTTTTTTTTCTTTTGTTGGTTTAAACAGCTACTGTAAAAGAAGGCAAGATTCATGGACTTAATGCATTAAGACTAGGCTATTTATTCATGAAGCTATGCTCTATACTGAAAATTTCCCCAAATGTAACTGATTCTGGCAATAAGCATTTGGCTCCAGAGCTTGAAGACTTCACCAATGTATTCCATCCACGGTCACCTCCAATCCAAGATTCATCTAATGCCGCGGATGTTGGTGTGTGGACCAATAATGCAAGAAAAATCAGTTGTGAACATTTGGTTTTCTTATGGGGATTCAATCTTGGTATGACTGCTGGCATGCTAAAGAGTTTACTCCGTTCATCGCATAATATCTTTTCAAGAGAGTTTGATGTTAAATTGGTGGACAAGAGTTGTGCCATTGTTGTTTTCTGGCAACCTGGAGTATCAGAACAATTTCTAGACATAATGAATAGTGAAGAAATTAGCGGAGACTTAAAGGAATTGGTGTCAGAAGGACTGAGGGTAACCAGTTATGAAACCTACGACAGAATATGCAGGCTAGGTTTGTGGGAGATGGATCTTAGAGAGTCACTTGAAAGAGCCTTGGAAAGTTCTTACTGTGATAAAGAGGGTAATTGTGAGAGAAAATCCTCTGAAATTCATTGGTATAATGACAATGTAATTAACTTGGATGATCTTTAATGTTGTTTTGTACTCTTATTATTCAAATGTTGGTTATCTTTCATTGATTGCAAGGACATGATTTTTTTTTTTGTGATGCTGAACTTGTCATTCAGCAAGATGCTCCATCAATCCCACAGGTATCAAGCTTGCAATTACAATTTTGTTGATCGAGGTAAAAGGTAATGTATGTATAATGTGGCGTCATGAGAAGATATGAGAAAAATATTGGGGGAAATAATACATTTTTAGTCCGAAATGTATAAATAGTCACTATTTAGTTAATATCATTATTCCGCATAATTTCATTTCGTAATGTTTGAAGATCCCACACGGATTTGTATCTTTTCTAAAATTAATTTGATTTTATGTCGTACAATCTAACTATAAACATGCTCTAAATGTTTCATTATTCAACTACATATATTAAAAAGGAATTATATATATCTAGTGCAAATATAGAATGCACGAGAATTTACATAATTACAATTTTAATATAGGTTTAATTAGTCAGATGTTGTATATTTTTGTTTAAATGTGTTAGTTTGGTATTTGTTTTTAAAAATATGTCAATTGAATCCCAACAGTTGAAGAAGTGTCTCGACTAGATCTCTTTTAGAAAAAAAATTATTAATACTGTTAACTTTATTCATGAGTTTTACCACTAAAATTTAATAGGTTTAATTATTCGAATGATACCCACTTTGGTAGAGGTGTGTCAATCTGGTATCTGGTACCTGTTTTTAAAAAAGTGTCAATTGTATCCCATATTTTGAAAAAGTGCTTCAATTAGGTCATTTTCAGATGGAGTTGACTTATTTTTTTTTGTATTAATGTTATACTAATAAAAATCTTTTTTATAAAATTAAAAGTAATTAAGTATAAATGTTTTACAAAAATTAAGTATTTGATATTTATATTAGAATTTTGTGGTAAAAGTCATTTTATTAATTCATTTTTAATAAAAAATAATAGTATAACATTCATACAAATAGAAATTTTGGTTTAAAATTAGTAAGAGACAATATGGTTCTGTTCTGGAAAAATAATAATAATTAACAAAACATGAGTGCTTAATAAAAAAGTAATTAATAAAGTAATATGTTTAAAAGTCATTTTAAATAAGAAATATTAGTATAACATTTATACAAATAATAAATTTGGTTTGAAATTGAGAGAAATAATATAAATATTAGTACTTAATTTTGTAAAAATATTTATACTTAATTAATTTTAATCTTATAAAAAATTGATTACAAAAATATTTTAATTATTAAAAAAAATTGAGACAAAATTGAATCCGGTACACATAAGTAGGTATTAAATTGAAACAAAAAGACATATATGAGAAGTAAATCGAAATCAACACAATGACATCTGATAGTGACACCTATGATGCACCGATATTTCAACTTAGGTCACATATCTATGTCTGACACTTATCATGTCCGATACTTTAGGATACTTCAACAATACTTATCAATGAAGTATCTAAGTTATAAAGTCGTAGTACACTATAATAAAATCTTTCAATAGTGACTAATTTTAATAAAAAAATAAAAAATTAGTCACTATATAGTGACCAAATTGACAACTAAAGTAGTTTCAAAAAATTATAATTGGTCACTAACATTAGTTACTAGATTTTGGCTACCAAAATAATTGGTCTATAATTAGGAAATTTGAATTCACTCATTAACAACCATATATTTATTATGTTTGTAAGAATTAATGTACATTTTCCAATATTCATACATAACGTATTCATCACGTGTCGTATCTTATTATTTTGACAATAAACGTATCGACGTATTAGATACGTGTTGTATCCGATACACATATCGTATCTATGCATCACAGAGTAATATTAACACGTGGCATTGCAATGCCACGTGGCACTAACAATGTCACGGGTCACACACAGGGACCTGGTCCATGGCATTTTTATTATTTTTTTTTTCAAAAAATTAAAAAAAATAAAAAAATTTAAAAAATTATAAAAAACCATATATTGACACGTGACACGTCGTTAAGAACGTAAGTCACTTCGTCTGAAAGGGACCTAATTGAAGTACTTTTTTCAAAAGTTGAGATGTAATTGACATTTTTTTTAAAAGCAAGTATCGTATTGACACACCTCTACCAAAGTGGATACCATCAGAGTAATTAAACCATTTTATTATAAATATCAATAGTTAATTTTGTAAATTATTTTAAATATCAGTACCATTAATGACGTTAATATTTTTTTTCTAAAAGAAATCTAATCGAGACATCTTTTCTAAAGTTAAGATTCAATTAACACAATTTTTAAAACAAGTACCATATTAACACATTTGAACAAAAATTTTTTAAAGCAAGTACCATATTAACACATTTGAACAAAAATTAATATAGTGCGAGTAATTAAACCTTGATGTATATAACAAAACTACCTGTGTTCATTCCGAATTGTTTACCTATGTTCATTCGGAATTGTTTACGAAGTATGCAGTGTCATTTATTTATTTAGTATAATTACGCTTAAACATAAAATAGCAAATACAAAGGGTAAAACATCAAGAGTTAATAATTAATAGACAAAAATATATAAGTTAGACATGATTCAAATGCTTCCACCAAATCAAACTAACTTTATTCAATTCATTTCAAACATCTTGATTGCTATGTTTGTTTCCAACGATACGTTGAACGCAAAAATGCATTGATTTTGCATACATCGAAGTAGAATATCACGGTTTCGGAAAAAAGTTGTGTGAAACTTTTTTCGCAGACGAGGTGAGAGATGTGAAGAAAGTGAATTATTTAAATTTAATATCAATTTTTATTTAGAAAAAAAATTCATATTCTGTTAAAAATAATAAACAATAAAAATTAAATAAAATATAATAAAATATTTAATATTGTTTTATTCAATACTAATAAATTATACTTAGATATTTATAAACATATTTATTTTTATAATTATTTTATTATAATTAAAAATTAACTAAAGTGATTAATTTAATTTAGTTTTAATATATATTTTATTTTAAAACAAATAAAATTAAATTTTTTATTATCTATATCAATCAATTTATCACAAACGTTTATAAATTTTTTTCTCATTTTTTATTATATTTTTCTTAGTTCAAACATCCTCACATTCACCTCTTTTTTCTTCAAATCCACTTAATTAATCTAGTCTCCAAATCCATCTTCAAAGACAAACATAATCTTTAATTAGATATATCATTCCTAATAAATACAAGTCAATACATAACATAGAAGATTTAATATACGCTCTTTGTCAAAAACTAATTTCTTACTTGCAAGTAATATACGTAAGAACTTTAAGATAAATTTATTATATAAATAACTGTACAACTGAACATGTGTAATTGTAGTGGTTTTTTTTTTTTTTACTTCTTAGCTAATGATATCTTAATTTTATGTGTTTTATACATTTAAGACTATTTCTTTTTAATAATAGTTTCTTGTATTTAATATTAAAAATCAGAACTTGACTCGAGTAGGGATGACAACAGGTCAAGTCAGACATAGATAGATAGTATTTATCCTCAATTTCGACCCACAACAAAAAAATTCATTTGTTACCTACTCGTTTACCCATCGGGTATCTGAATAAAAAGTACCTGTAGGTATTTTAAAACCCGCGGTACTCGTGGATACTTGCGAATATTAAAAGAAAGATATTTTATAAAATTTTAAAATAAAATTTAAATAAAATTATAAAAAATATTTAAAATAAAATATAAATTAAATTTTAATTTTAATTAAATTTAACTTAATAAAACATAACTTAAATTAATTTTAATTTTTTGCGGATAACGGATATCCACGGGTACAAATAATTTGATACCCACACCCAACCCAATTATAAACGAGTATAAAAATACATTTACCTACTACTCGCAGATAACAAATACCCGTAGGTATCAACTATCCGTTGTGAATACCCACGGACACAAATATTTTTGTCATCCCGAGACTTGATATACCATCTCAAGTATGATTGTAATAATCCAATAAGACATACAATAATTCAATGTAATTATACTATACACGCCCATGAACATTTCGACCACCCGGGCTAAGGATATACTTAGGCTAAGCGTACTCTGCCAGGATAATATCATATCGATCACGTTTTTAACATGACCAAAATAAGATTAAGTTAAGGCTAGGTTAAAACATATTATTAGAGTATTAGACAAAGTTAATCAAAGTAATTAGTCACGTAGACCACATCCATTAAGGTAAAAGTCCGTAAACATGGTATAAATAACAAAATGTACTAGATAAATTAATTATGGTTCATTATTATCGCATTTCATATTGTGTGATGCACTTGCTGACTTGAGAGTCAACATGTTTTTTATATGCACACCCTTTTTTGGTGTAGGAGAGACGAATGCCTAAAACAACCTAGCTTGTAGGTGTAACGTTGTTATTTAGAATGCATGTGAAAAGAGTGACAAGCTATTTACAAAGTATATTCGACCTTGTAAAAACAGTAATTATCATATTTTATCTCAATACTCATGTCCAAGTTATCTGCACAAAACATTTTTAAGCATTTTCATTACATAACTCAATCAAACATATATCTATTTTAAAATAGTTAAGTTCATCGAATGAAGTGTAATTCACTAGGCATATTTAAACAAGAAATTAGGTTATTATTCTTGAGTTAAAATTTGTTGGATAAGGAAATTATGCAGCATTAGCAAAAGTAACATTTTTCACAATACAACAAAATGTAAATTTAAGAGTTCCAAAATTTTGAATCAATCACAATATTCATCAAATAATGTAAATAACATTACAATGTTAATTTGAAACAATTTGGTGGAGGTTGGATACTGTCATACTGAATCAGATGCATAGTTTAATATTCATAAAATAAATGGCATGCTCTAGTTAAAATTGTTGGAGTTCACACTTTATCGATCTTATTTATTTACACATCATAATTAAATTGTACATCACATTCGAAACATCACTCTTCTAAAGACTTAATGAAATATCATAAAAACACAAATAAAAAGATAAATCAATTGAATGAATAATATTCCTAAAATAATAAGACTAACGAAACTTTAAAATACTTACAGATATGACTAAAAATGATTTTAAAGAAAAAAAAAAGTTATTCTAAATTGAATTTTGATCAGAGGGAAATACTCTTTACACTTTTTACTCAGCTACTTTCTAACTTATAGGGTTTATTTGTAGAAAGGATGAGAAACAACCTAAAAAATTAAGAAAGAAAGAAGATATGGAGAGTGCATGTTAGTGTTAATTATTGATAGTTAGGGCTTAACTATAGAATAACTAATGGTCAAACTATAGTTAATACTTGACCATAGTTGATAGTTGTATCCCATATCTTTGTATTATAAATAGGTTCATGTACAGATCTTTGGAATAAGTTTAGTTTCAATAAATTTTATTCTCATTATACATGTTTCTAATCTCTCTTTGTCTATCGAAGTATTAACATCGTATCCAGATCTTCTTTTTCATTGATCCCGCTTCCACTTCATCTTGATCAGTGACGCTTCGCCATAGCTTCGTTCAATCGACGTAGTCTTCGCTTCGTTATCTTTGATAATTTCGTTTGGTGTCGTCTTCCTCAACCACCGCTTTGTTGCCTTGTTCTGTGCGATCTCGATTTGTTAGTGTCAGTTACTTTATGTTTTACGTGTCAATAACTATTCCTATTTTATAGGATGTACTCTGTCAGTTTGTTTCCTTATTTTAGGCCTCCTATAATGCTGCAGTAACAACATTAAGTCTGTTATTCTGTTTTTGCATCTGTAGGCTATAAAAGCCAATACATTCACACTTTAATAAATACTTGATTTTTACGCATATACTGAGTTATAACAATTGGTATCAGAGCTCCGCAAGGGGCCTGAGTGTGAGCTAAACATCAAGTGAAAATTGTGAGTGAAAATTGTGAGTGTACAGTCATGTCTGCTGTAGAAAAATTCGTTCAACTTGCCATCCCAAGATTTGATGGGCACTACGATTTTTGGTCCATGACTATGGAGAATTTTCTACGAAGCAAGGAACTGTGGCAGCTTGTGGAAGATGGCATACCAACGTTTGGTATCAGACCAACTGAGGCACAACAGAAAGTTGAAACAGAGGCACGTCTTAAAGATCTGAAGGTTAAGAACTTTCTTTTTCAATCTATCGATCGGGAAATCCTTGAGACAATGATGGATAAAAGCACATCACAGGCCATATGGAGATCTATGCAGCAGAAATATCAAGGTTCAACAAGAGTGAAATGTGCTCAACTGCAAGCACTCTGACGGGAGTTTGAACTCCTAACCATGAAGGATGGTGAGCAGGTTGATAGCTATATAGGGTGTACACTTAGTGTTGTCAATAAAATGAAGTCTAATGGTGAAACTATGAACTCCAGCACCGTGGTCAGTAAGATTCTCAGATCTCTAACCACAAAATTCAACTATGTAGTGTGTGCTATTGAAGAGTCTAATGACTTGAGTACCCTGAGTCTCGACGAACTCCATGGCAGTCTACTGGTGCATGAACAGCGGATGCAGGACGCTCAACCAGAAGAACAAGTATTAAAGGTGACACATGATGATTGTTCCAGTGCCAGTCGTGGTCGTGGCAGAGGCAGTCGTGGACGTGGAAGAGGCCGTGGACGACAATTTTTTAACAAAGCGCTTGTTGAGTGCTTTCAATGTCACAAGCTTGGTCATTATCAGTATGAGTGTCCTGGAGTACAAAAGCAAGTTCATTATGCAACATTTGGAGAAGTAGTGGAAGACGAAGAGGAGATTCTGTTGGTTGCATATGAAGAGGTAATCTAGTCTGGTCAGGTGGAAGACTGGTTTCTTGACTCTGGATGCAGTAACCACATGACTGGTAATAAGCTCTAGTTCACTAAAATCCATGAAGAGGGACTCAATAAGACTGTCAAGCTTGGCAATGACACTACATTGAAAGTGGCTGCAAAGGGAAGCATTCGGGTCTACATCAATAACGTGGCTTATGTCATTTCAGATGTATATTATGTGCCGGAACTCAAGACCAATCTTCTTAGTCTCGGTCAACTTCAAGCACATGGTCTCACCATTCTGATCCAGCATAATACATGCAAGATATTTCATCCAGACAAAGGCTTAGTCATCTGCACTACCATGAAAGGAAATTGCATGTTTCACTTGACAGCTTCAATGAGCTCTTAACACTCTAAGTGTTTTCAAATTGAAGACACCACTGTAGAAAAGGAGACACAACTATGGCATAAAAGATTCGGGTATCTCAATTTCAAAGGACTTACCACACTTGCCAATAAGCAAATGGTGGTTGGTTTACCTTCACTAAAAATTCCTACAACTATGTGCACTACGTGTCTCGTTGGCAAGCAACACAAAAATGCTATACCAAAGCGAAGCTCTTGGCGTGCCTCCACTAAACTCCAACTGGTGCATGCTGATTTGTGTGGTCCCATTTCTCCTGCTTCAAACAACAATAAAAGGTATATACTAAGCTTTGTTGATGATTATTCTCGTAAAGCATGGGTTTACTTTTTACATGAGAAATCTGAAACATTCAACAGCTTCAGGAGCTTCAAAGCATGTGTTGAAAAAGAAACTGGATCGTTCATAGCTTGCCTGAGAACAGATAGGGGTGGAGAATTCATGTCTAAGGAATTTTCAGACTTATGTAGACAGCAAGGTATTTCAAGGCAATTGACAGCTGCTTACACCCCTCAACAGAATGGAGTTGCAGAGCACAAAAATCGCACCATCATGAACTCTGTAAGAGCAGTGCTTCATGAAAAACAAATACCAAAATCCTTCTGGCTTGAAGCTGTCAAATGGTGTATTCATGTGCAAAACAAGAGTCCTACCACTGCCTTAGATCATGGAACACCAGAGGAGATGTGGAGTGGACTCAAACCACAGGTTGACTACTTCAGAGTATTTGGATGCATTGCCCATATTCACGTTCCTGATCAAAGAGGAAGCAAGTTAGATGATAAAAGTCATCAATGTGTCCTCTTAGGCGTGAGTGATGAAACGAAAGCCTATAAACTTTTTGATCAAATTACCAAAAAGATTATTATCAGCAAGGACGTGATATTTGAAGAAGACAAAAGCTGGAATTGGGAGGAAGAAAGAGCAGAATCTATGCCTATTACTCTTAATGTGAATGGCCACGATGAATATGAAAGTAGCCAAGAAGAAGAAGAAAATGATAGTGTAGAGGTCACATCTCAACGTGGAGAAGAAGTGGAAATGAAGAGCTTACACCTCCACATATGGCAGCCACAGATTTGCAGCAATTAGATTCAACTCTAGTTCAAGGGAGGGCGACAAGGACTCGTCGACAACCTTCATGGTTGGGAGATTATGAGACTAATCTTTTCGTAGAAGAGGAGGAGGATCTATTGGCAATGATGCTGACTGATTTTGCAGATCCTCTCACAATTGAAGAAGCCAAAACTAGTTCGAAATGGCGAGAGGCGATGGATACGTAAATACAAGCAATTGAAAGAAACAACACGTAGGTACTAGTGGATCCACCTGATGGAGTTATACCCATTGGAGTGAAGTGGGTTTTCAAAACAAAGTTAAATGAAAAAGGCGAGATAGAAAAGCATAAAGCCAGATTGGTGGCCAAAGGTTACGCTCAGAAACATGGAATTAACTACACAGAGATTTTTGCTCCTGTTGCTAGGCTCAATACAGTAAGAGTATTGTTAGCTGTAGCTGCTCAAAATGCATGGAAAGTCTTCCAACTTGATGTTAAAAGTGCGTTCTTGCATGGTGAAATTCAAGAAGAAATCTATGTTCACCAACCCGCTGGATATATCAAGCAAGACCGCGAGAGACAAGTTTACAAACTAAAAAAAGCCCTGTATGGACTCAAACAGGCCCCAAGAGCCTGGTACAGCAAGATTGAAGCGTACTTTGTTAAAGAACAATTTGAACGTTGCTCCAGTGAACACACCTTGTTCACAAAAAAGGTTAGAAATAATATTTTAATTGTTAGCTTGTATGTAGATGATCTAATTTTTACTGGGAGCAACAGAGATATTTGCGAAGAGTTCAAACATTCGATGCAGCAAGAATTTGATATGACAGACTTGGGCAAAATGAAATACTTCCTTGGCATTGAGGTAATATAAAATGAAGCAGGAATTTTTATCTATCAAAGGCGCTATACACGTGAAATTCTTGCACGATTCAGCATGTTGAATAGCAACCCCGTCAAGAATCCCATTGTACCAGGAACAATACTATCTAAGGATGAAACAGGAAGTCCAGTCGATGCTACACAATTCAAACAAGCCATTGGCAGCCTTATGTACTTGACAGTTACAATACCAGACTTGATGTTTGGAGTCAGTGTGATCAGTAAATACATGGCCAATCCCAAAGAGTCCCATTGGGCAGTAATTAAATGTATCTTCAGGTATCTCAAAGGGACCATTGAACACGGTCTCTTTTATCAAAAAGGAAGAAAAATAAAATTCACAGCCTACAGTGATAGCAACTATGCAGGAGATCCAGATGATAGAAGAAGCACTTTCGAATCAGTGTTTATAATGAGATCTGCAGCTGTATCATGGGCTTCAAAGAAACAACCAGTGGTAAGCCTCTCTACCACTGAAGCTGAATACATTGCTGCAACACACTGTGCATGTCAATGTATCTGGCTCAAAAGAATTCTGCAACATATTGGAATAGAAGAACCAAGACCCACCGAGATTCTTTGTGACAACAATTCTACTATTCAACTATCCAAGAATCTTGTCTTTCATGGAAAAAGTAAACATATTGCAGTGAGGTTTCATTTCCTCAGAGATTTAGTTAATGATCAGATAGTTAGATTAAGATTTTGCAGTATAAAAGAATAGATAGCTGATGTCATGACCAAGGCCTTGAAACTTGATCAATTTGAAAAAATCAGAAACATGCTTGGAGTATTCAAGGTTGATGAAGTAAGCTAAGCTTAAGGGAGGGATTGTTAGTGTCAGTTACTTTATGTTTTACGTGTCAATAACTATTCCTATTTTATAGGATGTACTAGGTCAATTTGTTTCCTTATTTTAGGCCTCCTATAATGCTGCAGTAACAACATTAAGTCTGTTATTCTATTTTTACGTCTGTAGGCTATAAAAGCCAATGCATTCACACTTGAATAAATACTTGATTTTTACGCATATACTGAGTTATAGCACGATTGGCGTGCTCTTCGTTTCCTTGTTTTGATTGATTTGGTTCGGTGTTGTCTCCTTCAGTGACATTTGTTCCTAATTGCTTTCGTGCATCGTCTTCGACTTTCATCTGAAGTAGTCAGTGTAGTTGTCTTCTGTTTTTTCTTCGCATTCGGTATTATCGTTTGGTATTTGCGTTCAACGTTTCTTCTTCTCTTTTCGTGTGTTACGCATTCACTTTCTCCTTTGTTGAATTTTCCAACGTCCATTGCTGAAAAGCTGGATGATACAAACTGCAACGTTTTATGGTCAATCTGGTTATTCCTTCTCAATATCTCATTGAACATGATCGCACTCTTGATATTGTCAATCCTGAATATGAAGCTTGAGAGGTTCAAGATCAAACTCTTCTTGTTTGGTGCCATTCACTCTTATGAAGTTTCAGATAGAATTCATGAATATTTTGGTCTGCAAACCAAATCTTGTGCACGCTAGTTGTGGACTGCAATGCGTGCTGTAAAATTGGAATCTAAAACCATGGAGGAGTATCTCCTTAAAATTAAAGGATATGTTGATGAACGTGCTGGTGTAGGAATGCTAGTTCGACATGAAGAACATGTGGATGCTCTTCTTGGAGGTCTACCTTATGACTATTCTTTTGTTGTATCAGTTATAGAAAGCAAGAAATGTCCTCCATCTATTGCAGAAATTGAGGCTCTTCTCTATGGACATGAGTCTCGTCTGACTAGCTATGCTCAAGAATCACAAAGTCTGGCTTTACCTTCCATCAATTATACACAGTCCTCTTCTAGCTATGGTCGTGGTGGCTTTAGACCTTCCCCTGGCACATTCTCTTGTATAGGCCATGGTGGCAGATTTGCCAATTTTCAGTGCTAAATTTGTCTTAAAATTGGCCATACTACAAACTTTTTTCATTTTTGAGTTGATGTCTCTTATTAGCCTCATAAATCTCTTTTCTTCACTGATTCAGCCACGCGACAAGCAATTCCCTATGTCACTGGCTCATAAAGCACTTCTAACACATGGCTACATCCTAGTCTCAAGTCTGGAAACAATAGCACTACTCAACCTAGTGCCATGATTACGAAAGCTAACTCTGAAGGATCGGGTTCCGGTTGGATTGAATTTTTTTACAAATTTCAATATGATTTGATTTTTGACCCGACTTGACCAGGTTGAACCTGTGATGAGTTGAATTGACTCACCAACCCGCAAATAAATGATCATATAAGTGTTTTTTATTAAGTTGGATTTTGCATTTGGGTAATGTTGGTTATTTTTTTTAGCCAACACATAAATAATTTGTATTTTTGTGATTTTGGTTTGTATTTGGATTGTATTAAAGTTTATTTAAATTTTAATTAAAATTATAATTTAGTTTTGACTGAGAAAAAAAATAAAAAAAATGTAATTTTTTAAATTAAGTGAACCCAACTCGTTTAACCCACCAACCTGTGGTGGATCGAGTCGGGTTCAAATTTTTTTGGCTCGCTAATAAGTGAGCTGAATTAGGTTGGCTCACTAAGTGATCAATCCGTGGTGGGTCGAGCCGAATCAGGCCAAGTTACCCGTTTTGACAGCTCTAGTAATAACACAACTTGGATTCCAAATTCTGGAGCTAGCTTTCATGTCACTAGTGAATCTTAGAATATTAAGCAACTTCAACAATTTGATAGTCCAAATAAGATCTTCGTAGGCAATGGTTCAGGTTTGAATATTTGTGGTGATGGTTTCTCTTCTTTTTCCTCTCCTTATGATCCTACTGTTCTGTTCAAATTAAATAACTTATTGCATGCTCCTTCCATGACCAAAAATTTCTTAAGTGTGAGCCAATTTTGCATCAATAACTTTGTTTTCTTTGAGTTTCATTCTAACCATTCTCTTGTTAAATCCTAGGGGACAAATAGAGTTCTCCTTCATGGTGTTGTTGGTGTTGATGGGCTTTACACCTTCAATAATGTCCACTTCCATCCTTCTAGGGAGTCCACCTCTATTTCTCTTTTGTGTAAGTCTACTTTGAATAATGTCTACTCTATCAACAACAACTTTCATGTATGGAACAATAGACTTGGCCACCCTAATAATCGTGTTCTCCGGATTATACTAAAACATTGCAAATTCTTAATACCAAATAAAGTTGATTCTTTCTTTTGTTCTTCTTGTTGTGTTGGAAAGACTCATCAATTGTCGTCTCATTTATCACACTCAACATATTCACCTTTAGAATAAGTGTTTATTGATCTTTGGGTGCCTGCTCATTTTACATCTTTTGTTGGATATAAATATTATGTCTTGTTTACTGATGCTTATTCTCGATACACTTGGATTTTTCCACTTAAGTCTAAAGGTGAAACTGTGAATGTTTTCCAAATCTTTAAGAACTTTGTTCAGTTGACTCTTGGTCAGAAAATAAAAAATGTATAATCTACTGGGGTGGTGAATACAAACCTTTTACTAATCTTTTACCCCATTTTGGCATTCATGATAGACTTATTTGCCCACACACATCATCAAAATGGGATTATTGAACAAAAACAAAGGCACATTGTTGATTTAGGTCTTACTCTTTTGCATAAAGCTCCTCTTCCTCTAAAATTTTGGGATTATGCTTTTACTACAGCCGTCTATCTCATTAATAGGCTTCCTACAACGTCCTTAAATTTTGCTATTCCTTATTTTGTTTTATTCAACAAGGATCCATATTTTTCTTTCCTTAAAGTCTTTGGTTCAACGTGTTTTCCTCTTTTAAAACCTTATCACTCTCACAAGCTTGATTTTCAGTCCAAAGAATGAATCTTTTATGGGTTATTCTCAAGTCCATAAAGGCTATAAATGCTTGACTCCTAGTGGTAAAATCTATATATCCAAGGATGTTAAATTCAATGAAGAGGACATTCCATACACTAAGCTTTTTTCTACTATTCCCAATATTTTTACAAATCTAGATCAATATTTTCATCTGCATCCTAATCTTACACCTCCTCCCTCATCTTCTACTCCATCCCCTTCTTATGCACCTATTAATTCCTCCCCTACTTCTTCTTCCTCTGAATCTGCGTTGGGTGTAGTACCCTCTAACACTTCTCCTAAATCTGGACAATATATTGTTACTCCAATTAACTTTCATCACATGTAAACTAGATCTAAGTTTGGGATTGTTTCATGTTGTATTTTTCCTTCATTGTTACTCACTCATTTTGAACCAAAAATTGTCAAGCAAGCTCTTCAAAATCCTCATTAGTTTGCTGCCATGCAGTAAGAATATGATGCTCTCATTTGGCAAAATACTTGGGATTTAGTTCCTTTACCATGTGATAGACAACCTATTGGTTGTAAGTGGGTTTTCTGAGTCAAGCAAAATGTTGATGGCTCCATCAACAAATACAAAGCACGCCTAGTAGCCAAAGGATTTCATCAAATGTTGGGCTTTGACTTTCATGAGACATTCTCTCTAATGGTCAAACCAATTACCATCAAAGTTATCATAACTTTTGTTGTTACCTATGACTGGAAATTATTCGAGTTGGATGTTAATAATTCCTACTTAAATGGCTTTTTTAAATGGAATGTTTATATAGTCCAACCACCTAGGTTTGAGGTGGAGAATAAAGCTCTTGTTTGCAAATTAAACAAAGCCTTCTATGGTGTCAAACAGACTCCTCGTCAATGGTTTCATAGATTAAAACACACCTTCCATTAGATTGGTTTTTCCAGCAGTACTTATGACTCCTTTTTATTCATTTCTCGACATCAGTCACAAGTGGTGTATTTTCTAGTTTATGTGGATGATATAATCCTCACTGGTACCTTTGCTGCTCTTATTCGCTCCATTACACATAACCTTCACATTGCTTTTTCACTAAAAGATCTAGGAGAGTTAGATTATTTTCTGGGTCTTGAAGTCAAATACTTGCCAAATTCATCTCTTATCATATATTCATCAGCATATTACCACCAAGTAATATTAAACAGTATGAAATTCTCTCATAGCCAATCACTATATCCTTCTTTCACACTAACACCTTTTGGAAAAGTCCATTCCCTTGCTTTCCATATGTAAGACCCGTGAAATTTAATTAATTAAATAAATAATTAATTACTAAATGCGGGTAGGAGAAGCCTTTATGAAATTAAATGTAAACCCTTATGACGTGGAAAAGTACTAGCTTAATTGGTTGTGCACTTGAATTGCAATTGTGAGGAGATGGGTTCGAATCTTGGCTTGAACAAAATGATTTTCTTTTTGTTAAAATCTACACTAGCATGGAAGTGAAGAGGCACGATCAAGGAAAAAGCTTGCAATCTTCAATTTTGGCAAAGGAAATCAGGTTAGGGGAGTTCCACTTGTCTTTTAATATTAATTATATGATTTTGCTTTAAAATAGATGACTGTATGATGTTGTGCTGCCATATTTCGTTTTAATCCTCGCGTTTCTGGAAATTCCCAGAAACCGTCTGGCGGCGTCGAATGAACCGCCAGGCTACGCATGTCGCAGAACCCATTTCTAGATTTTTTCTTGAACCACCTGGCGGCTTTGCGTGGCCCGCCAGGCGACGCCACTGGTTTTGCCTTGTTTTTGGTTCGTAGGGGAGCTTGACCTTACGGGATTCTCTTATTTTCTTATTGGTTGTTGAATGAAGCCAACCTTTGGGTGTTTATATTCACTAAAACTGGTATCCTTTGTTACATTTGATGATTGTTGTATAAAACATAAAATGAGAATGAGGGTCATGACGGTTCCGCGTTGGGACATGTTGTCGCGTGTAGTGAGTGGGTTCCGCGTTGGGTTGCATGCAGGGGTCGTTTTCTTTTCTTTCCCACTTTTCTTGGATCTTGTTACCTTGAGTGGTTTATTTTACTTGTGCCAATAAAAGAAAAAAAAGAAATCCGGTGGTGACTTATGTACATGTGTGAGGGAGATACTTAAGGATTGGTGGGAGTCACGTCACTCTGGGGTTCTCTGTAAATAAGTTACAGTGTTTTGATTTCATGAATGTTGCCATTTTTCTTCTTCCGCAATATTATAATATATTAAAGAAAAAGAAAATTATTGGTTTGTAAAAGTGTGTTTACTCATTTCTTTTTGCACCAGAGGCATAATCATATTTTGATTTCTTAGGCTTGTAATGATGGTTTGACTTAGTATGGTGGTGTGCAGCTTTTAAGGCTTCCAAAATTGTGATTACATATATATATATATATATATATATATATATATATATATATATATATATATATATATATATATATAGTTATATTGCTTGGTGCTTGTGCGGGACCCGCGAATGCATATAACTCATAATTGTTTTGTGGTACAGTGCATGCATTAGGTACATGCGCATATCCTCTTACATATTAAAGTATTTGGTTTCTACTTTCTTTATTATTACATTATTATAATTTCATGGTTGGGTATTTGAGAAAGGAATCACGTATGCCAATAGAAGTGGTGATATACTTTTATTTTGGAAGGGCCGAATGTTTTCATGTAAATTTGGATGCCTGGTACCATTCTAATGGTTTCTATTTTCAATGCCTTATTACATTTTGAATTTTTTCTAATTCCAGGCCATTTCTCTTTCTTTTAAATGCACATGATAATTGACTCCAAAAAGGTCGTGGTTCACACGTTACTTTAATTGCTTTCTCTTTTTATACATTTGGTTTATATCACAATTACTTTCCTTTCCTTCACTCTTGTGTGCTTGCAGTAAACGTGAGTGCATGGTTTTAGCCTAGAAATTATTTGGTGGATAGTTATCTTGTTTTAGGGTGGGGCCATGGGAGTATTTCTGTTACATGTAACATTGGTTTCTTTTCCTTTGTATATTGTTTACGGATCCATGATTTAAATGAATTTCCATATATATAAATAGTGTAATTCTGTGATATGCATATGCTTAGACGAGTGAGGGATATGTCCCTGAAGCGGCATAGATTGTAAGCCTTTTATCGGTATTGTGCTATAATATGATGGATTGGGTGTCTTGTAATTTAGTATGGAATTGTGACTGGAGTGCAATAATTGTGATTCAAGTTGGTATGTCTGTAATTGGGATTCCTTGGGGATCTGTTTAAGTGCCAAGAAACCCATAGCACTGCGCTATTGGTATGGCTCCTGGCGGCGCAAGCGAGCCGCCAGGCGGACGAAATACAAATCAATGGCAATGGCCACTGTTGACGCTTGGCGCCTGGCGGTAGGGGGAGTTCCGCCAGGCGGTATGGTATAGCAGAGATCCTGAAGGTGCAGTGGCGCCTGGCGGCGCGAGACAGGTACGCCAGGCGATGGCGGCGTGGTAGAGTCTGCCCGGCGGTGACGGTGTAGTGATGATGCTGCAGGCGCGTGGCGCCTGGCGGTGTGTGATGTCCGCCAGGCGATCTGGACCTAGTGGTTGCCTGGCGACGTGAGATGCGTGCCAAGCGATTTTGGTTCAGTGATGGTGCGCGAGGAAAGGTTTCTACACAGCTTTAGGTGATGTTCATGATGCGAGGCTTTGGATGAGGGTCCAGTTACGAGTGTAACCCGTATTGGAGTAACACGTGACCACTCTAGGTTGTAGCTTGGTGGTTTAGGAAGTCCAGTGGAGTGTGCGAGTTGTGGCTCGTACGACGAGGTTCGGGTGATTGCCCTCTTCAGAGTATTCTGATAGAGTTTTGGTAGTCTGGAAGACCTACAAACTTTATGTTTGTTTCGGGGAGCTCCACTTAGTGTCATGGTTGTCAACACCCAATTTCGTTCGGGTGAATAAATTTATTTTTGAAAAAAATAAAAAAATTAATAAAAAAAGGGTTTTTTAGTTAATGGAAAATAAAAAAAAATGTGAACAAAATTTTCTTCAAAAAAGATTTTCAAACATCAACTTTAAAAAAAAAAGAAAAGAGAGAAAAAAAAAAGGAGGAAGAGCCCAATTTGTTATTAATTTTCATGAGCCCAATAAGTGAAATATTTTCTACCTTTGTTCCTGATAGAGAAATTAATTATATAATAATAATTAGAAGCAATATCTATTCAAATGGTAAGAATCAATATTATTAATTGGGATTAATTTTGTGCTCTGATTTGTTATTGATGATGATTGATTTTGTGCTCTGATTTGCTGCGATTTGATACTTATAATTTGCTACTATCATGACCAATTCCTTCCTTATACTATTCATTACAATTAAGACTGAGATTACATTGACATTGTAAGTTGTGAATATAAATACGCACTCTGTCATGACCGAAAAAAAAATTCTCTACACTTCTCTAATTCTTTCCCATCACCACTCCCACATACACACCTCCTTTCTGATCTCTCTTAAAAAAAACATATTAAAGGAGGTACGAAAAAAATATTCTCTACCCTCTCTCTTCCTCTCATTACCACCCACATAGATACCTCTCATCTTTATCTCTCTTGAAAAAAAACACAAAAATATTATAAAAGGAGCCAAGAAAAAAGAAAAGGCATAAGGTACGTCATCGTTAGTTTCTTTTTCTTTTGATTTTTTTTTAACTTTCATTATTTTGTTTAAATCATAAAAATTGTTTTTTTCCTATTTCTTTGGTGTCTGCCCGACCGCTCGCGTTGCATTACACCCATTTTAGACTTTTATTTTTTCTAAAAAATATATACAAATGATCTAAAAATAAAAAATAATTTTTTTGTGTACTCCTTTATATCTATTTGGTTGCTCATGTCGCAATGACATCCACAACTACTTTAAAATAGCTTCAAAAAAATATTAAAAATTTATAAATGATTAAAAAATTAAAAAATAAAATATTAGAAAAAAGAATTTATTTCAAGTGTCTGTCCGGCCGCTCGCGTCGCGTGACACCAATTTTAAAATAATATTAAATTTAAATAAAAAGATTTTCAAAATTATAAAACAAATTAAATCATTTTCAAATAATTTTCCAAATAGATTTTTCAAAAAGAACTACGTAACCCTGATTCTCCATTCACATGGAGATACGTAGGAGCGAGGATTAATCCTCGTCGGGCCCAAAAAATCAAAAAAATAGTTTTGTTTTTTGTACATTATTTTATGCTAATTTTGGGAAAACATAAATATTTTGAAAAACCACAAAACTTTTGCACATTTAATTAAAGGTACCGTCTTAGGACGAATGTTGTGGGGTGCTAATACCTTCCCCACGTGTAACCGACTCCCGGACCCAAATTCTGGTTTTTCGCAGAGCATGCTTTTTTTTATGGTTTTCCATAGTTTCCTATAATAACTATGGTGGCGACTCCAAAACTCTGTTTTTACAAATTTTATTTTTTTGGTTCGTCGTCCCGTCGCGATTTCGGTTGCGACAGATGGCAACTCCACTGGCATGCTAGAGAGTCAGACCATTTATTTGGATGTGCAAAATTGATGTGGTTTTTCTTCATATTTTTTTCTTTCTTTTTTTTTGTATGTGTTTTTTTTATATTTAGAATAATTGTATGTGTATATTCTTCCTTATTTTTGTATTTGGAATAATTGCCAGGTGTGGGTTTAGGTATACATTGTGTTCTCCCTTCACACACACATTTTATTCATTACATGAGTGGGGCCCTATACCCGAGTCTGAGGTTCTTAGAATTAGAGGGGATTGTGTAGCAGTGTCACAGTGGATGTACTTCCCAAGTGGTCATTGTGAGAACCCCAGCTAGAGTTTGTTTGCTTCATTGGTACTCCCACTTCTTGTTGTTTACCAACTGT